>Ga0307377_10000201_pt1 | contig 82684 bp, 62 predicted proteins | sample TR3MG_FD_202535 | JGI IMG/M metagenome (GOLD analysis project Ga0307377, IMG submission 202535) | Soil microbial communities from Risofladan, Vaasa, Finland - TR-3 | ecosystem: Environmental > Terrestrial > Soil > Coastal area > Acid sulfate soil | place: Finland: Risofladan, Vaasa | collected...
GACAGGGTAGTGTGGGTGGCCAGTCAGGCCAGGGAGTGTGTCAATCCACAGTGTGAGCACCAGGGACAACACTATACCTCAGCGACGGCGCAAATGGTCACTGTGCCTGAGTGCACCTATGGCTTGGACGTGATCGCGCACATCGGCTGGTGGCGCGACAAGGAACACTTGAACCGGGAGCAAATCCACACACGCCTGCGGGAACGCGGTGTCCAGATCTCCGAGCGCCAAGTGGACCATCTGTACGCACGGTATCAGGTGCTGATGGGCTGCGCCGAACGGCCGGAGGCCGAACGCTTGCAACAAGTTGTCAAAGAACGAGGCGGATTGATCATCAGTATGGATGGACTGGAGCCGGAGGGGGCGTCGGAAGCATTGTGGGTGGTGCGAGAGGCACAGGAAGATTTGAACCTGGTGGTCGGCTGGCTGCCCCGGGTGAACCACGAGACGTTGGGTGCCTTGCTGAAGCCGGCGGTAGACCTGGGATTGCCCATTCTGGCCACGGTGAGTGACAAACAGGGGTGTGTCAGGAAAGCGCTCGAGGAAGTGTTGCCAGACGTCCCGCATCAATGGTGCCAACCCCACTACTTGGGCAACGCGACCAGGCCCGTTTACGACCGCGATTCGGAGCTCAAGACTGAGTTACGCCAAACGATCCGGCGAGAGATTCGCGAGAGTATGGGAGAAGTGCTGTCTGACCCGGAGGGCTCGGACTTTTCCCCCTCAGATAGTGACGGGCCTGGCGGTGGTTGAACTGGTCTCACAGGAGCAGGCTGCACAGCCAGTTACACGTCCCCAGGTTGTCAGGGACCTGGCGTTGGACCTTCAATATGCGCTGTCTAGAAAAGGCCGAGCACCCTTCATTCTGTCAGGACTCCCTATGTTCGATGACCTGTGCGCTTTGCGTCAGACTCTGGCGCAGTGTCTGGCTCTTGGGAATGATCCCCACTTGCACTATTGGTACACAGTACTGGACAGAATCTTGCCCTCCCACGAGCCCGCCTTCGCTGAGGTCAGACAAGCTCTCGACTGGGTGGACGGCATTGAGACAATTCTGGATATTCCGCTGCCAACAGCCAAAGAGCCAGACCCTGGTGGTGATGCCGTGGCCCTAGACCTGACTCACTACCTGGGGCCATTAGCCGACGTCACTGATCTCAGCCCCTGGCTGACGCAGTTCCGGGATGACCTGCTGGATGTGAGTGAGCGGTATTGGTCAGGCCTCTTTCACTGCTACAACATCGTGGGGCTGCCACGAACAAACAACGATCAAGAGAGCCTGTATGGTCAAACCAAACGTCAGTTGAGGCGCCAATTGGGGATTAGCGAATTAGGCGAACCCCTGCTGAGACGGGGTGCATGGACAGTTTTCCAAGTCGATGCGGCCTCACCTGCTGAACTGAGGGAGCGCCTGGCACAAGTGAGTTGGAAGGACTATGCTGCCGAACGGGCACGGTATGAACGACGCCAAGCTCAGTTCCGCCGTCGGTATCGCTGGCGTCATCAGCGAGACGCCGTACTACAGCAGCGGGTCGCTGATTGGGCTGAGGTCGTCTCTGGTTGTTAACGTGCGACTTTTACCGTAATGCCTTATTACCCACTTCAATGTCAGCGAGCTGCGCGATCTCTGTTTCGATCTGAAAGTAGATTACGACAGCCTTCAAGGGGAAGGCAAAGGGGACAAGGCCAGGGAGCTAGTCGCATATATGGAACGCCATGGACGTATCTCTGAGCTGATAGCACTCTACAAACTACTATATCCGAACGCTGCATGGTAGGACGCAAAGGATCGGAGCCCGGGGGATTCTAGTGCTCTTCAGAGCGACTTGGTTCAGAACTACCGCCCAGCCGTGATCAGGGATGCATTCACCGCGTTCACAGATTGATTTGAGGTGTGACCATGACCACAGAACCACATGATGAAGCATCAATGGGTATGGATGACAGAAAACCGACCGCCCGAAAGCCTGGCCATCAGTACCGCTTCAAGGAGGGCGATAAGATTGCGGATCGTCACCAAGTCATCAGTCCCCTGGGTTTCGGCGGCTTTTCCGAAGTTTATCACTGTAAGGACCTTACGCTGAGCCGTGATGTGGCAGTGAAAGTGCTACTTGAGAAAGGGCTAGGCCTCGAGGAAGCACGTGCAGCCGCCCGGCTCAGGCATCCTCATGTTATTCAGGTCTACGATGTGCTCACGCTGGAGGATGGAACGCCTTTCATCGTCTTTGACTACATTGCAGGCGAGACACTAGAAACAACCCTGGATCGGGCCCCGAATCGGCGGCTACCTCTAAATCCAGAAACCCTACTCATTATCCATCAGCTCGCTCATGCTATGGATTATGCGCATAGGCAGAAGGTAATCCATCGCGACATCAAACCCAGCAACATCATCCTAGATTCCGAGGGAAATGCCTATTTGACAGACTTTGGCCTGGCTGAGGTAAAGAGGCCGATTGACAGAGAGTCCGCACTGACCACGGATATCCAGCAGCGGCTCAGTGGTACTATTCCCTATATGGCTCCCGAGATATTCACCAAAGGGATACGTGGGGACGAGCGCAGCGATCTCTATTCCTTCGGCGTGGTTGTCTACGAGATACTGACCGGCCAACTTCCATATCGGGGGCGGGATGCCAGCCTGATCGTTCAGATTGTCACCAACTCTCCGATTGCTCCTACTCTGGCGAATACGGAACTCCCCAAGAGAGTCGAGGAGATGTTGTTGCGGGCGCTAGACAAGAACCCTGACAACCGCCCTTCCTCTTGCCTGGAATGCGCCAGGGAGTTGGACGAAGCTGCACAGGCTTATGTGGCAGCGCATGAGAAGTACGAGGACGCACGGGAGCTTTTTGAGGCCAAAAGATGGCGCGATGCACTGAGTGCCTTCGAAAGACTGGTACACGAGGCTCCAGGCTTCAAGGATGCCGACCACTACCTGGAGCAAGCTCGCCACCAAGTGCGGCTGTTGGAGTTTTACGAGAAGGCCCAGAAGAGCCTTGAACATAGCAGGTACCAGGATGCTCTGAACACGCTGAACACACTGGCCGAACTGGCCCCCGATTACGATGTGGCGGATCTCCGCGCACGGGCCCGCGACGGACTGGCGCAGGAGGAGCAACGCAGCCTGGGTGAACAGTACCGGCAGGCCCTAGAACAGTCCCAAAAGGGAGAGTACCAGGCTTGCCTGGACACTCTGGCTGTAATACGTCAACGAAGCCCGACTTACCCTGACCCCGAGGGAATCGAGGCGTTTGCCCGAGAGCAGGTAGAACAGCAACACCGTCTTCGTGAACTCTATACGCAGGGCGTGGACCAGATGAGCCATGAGCAGTGGGAGGAAGCCATCGTGACCTTCCAGGAATTACGGAAGGCAGCGCCTGGCTACCAGGATATTGAAGCGAGGATGGTGACCGCGCGCCAGTTGGTGCGGTTAACCTCCTACCTGCGGGAGGCCAGGACCCTCCTAGATCAAGAAGCATTCACTGGCTGTATCAACAAACTGGACGAGCTGCAAGAGATAGATGCCGAATACAAACAAGGGGAAGTGGCCGAGTTACGCCAGGAAGTGTTGAACCGCCTGCATGCGCGAGTCGAGGGCATGCTCAGGGAAAAGAGCTTTGAAGAGGGTTTGGATGCACTGGCTGAACTGCGAGGCCTTTGGCCAGATCACCCGGACCTTGATAAATTCGAAAGGCAGGCTCGAGATGGCATTCGAATCCGAGACTTGCGGGCCGAACTCGACGACCTGTACCAACAGGCGGAAGAACACCTCGACCAGCGCTCCTATGCCGAAGCATTCAAACTCTGGCAAGAGATCCAGCGGCGGAAAGGCGACCTGGACTACCCCGACACGCGAAACGTCGGTAGCCGGGCCAGGGACAGCCTTTGCCTGAGCCTGTACAGCCAGGCCCAGGGAGCCCTGGCTCAGGAAGAACCGCAGCAAGCCTTGACATTGTGGCACCAGGTCCACGAAGTGGATCCCAGTTACCCCGACAGCCAGCGGGTCGAGCAACGGGCCCGGGCGATGGACCTTTACAACCAGGCTCTGGAAGCCCTGGACAAGAAGAAGAATCCGCACCGGGCATTGGAATTATGGCACCAGGCCCGTGAAGTGGACTCCAGCTACTCTGACCGCGAGCGGATTGAGCCGCGAGCCCAGGCCATGACCCTCTATGATCAGGCTCTGGAAGCCTTGACCCAGCGGGATCCTGAGCAGGCATTGGAATTGTGGCGCCAGGTCCGCGCCAAAGACCCATACTGTATCGACAGCCAGCGGGTCGAGCCGCGAGCCCAAGCCATGAACCTGTACAACCAGGCTCTGGCAGCCTTGAGCAAGGCAGAGTATCGGCAGGCACTGGAGTTGTGGCGCCGGGTCCGGGAGGTGGACCCTCACTTCCCGGACGACAAACGTGTCGAACAGCGGGCCAAGGCGATGGGGTTATACAGCCAGGCCCTGGGAGCCTTGACCCAGAAAGACCCACAACGTGCGTTGGAGTTGTGGCGCCAGGTCCGAGGAGTAGATCCTCAGTACCCCGACAGCCAGAGGGTGGAGCAACAGGCCCAGGAGATGATCAGCCGGGGAAGGACACGGCGGTTGAGCCTCTTCCTGGGTGGTGGAGCCGGCATCATCGTGGTGCTTCTAATAGGCATCTTTGCCTTGACGGCCGTCGTGAGAAGCTGCCTGTCCCCCACAGCAACACCAACCCCAACGACGCCGCCCGCACCGACGACAGTTGCATCACCGATCACATCCACGGTCACGCCAAGCCAAACGCCATCGCCCGCACCCACTACAACTACACCTACGCCGACACCGACTACACCCACACCCACACCCACACCCACACCGACTACATCCACACCCACACCTCCCCGAAGCAATCTGGCCACCGCCACCCAGGGTGCCAGCATCTTCGCTGCGCCGAATGTGAATTCCCAGACTCTGGGGAGCGTCAGCAGAGGGGAGCAGGTCACGGTGGTGGGACGCTCCGCCGTCGGGCAGTGGTACTATGTCCGGGACGACCAGGGCGTAGAAGGATTCGTCTACATTGATCGTCTCGAGTGGTCTGGGGATTACGAGTCGCTCCCTGTCAAGGGATCAATCCCTCTAACGCCAGCCACCCGCGCCAGTCCTACATCACAGATTCCTCTGGTAATGGATCTGTGGGACCTTCCCGGCACCGAGGACTGTGACGGAGGTGTGTGGCTCAAGTCGGTCTTCATCCAGGGCCATGGCGCCAACGGCATCTACACCTACTACTGGAACGGCCAAAGACTGGTTGGCCCGACGGATCAGGCCCATACCTTCCAAGTACGGAGCACGGGTGGGGCCATCATCGGCACCGGAAAGGTAATCTCAGGAGACGGGCAGCAAATTGAGAGAGATCTATATGTCCGGGCACCTGCCTGTGCCAACTAGCCGGAACCACCAGGGGCTCCCGATGGGGAGCCCCTGATCCTGTACCTGGCTTTTACCCGCGTTTCTGGTATCATGGGGCTCGCCATTGGTGCACGAGAGACGTTCGGGGAGGCGAGCATGCAGGGATCGGGTTGTCCATGGAGGAAGCATAGCGCCCACCATCCCCTCTCCCGCCGGGAGTTCCTGCGCTGGGCAGGTGTGGGAGTCGGGCTGACGGCGGCCGCGGCCGTGGCCGGCTGCGGGCGGTTGCCCCCGCCCGGGGAACTGTTCGGCCTGGGGTCGGGCGTGGAGAAGCGCCAGGGTCTGGAGTACCGGGCCTTCGGCAAGACGGGCGAGAAGGTCAGCCTGCTCGGCCTGGGTGGTTACCACTTCCTCGAAATCTCCCAGCAGGACGTGACGGAAATCGTCCACCGCTACCTGGACCTGGGCGGCAATTACGTCGAGACCGCCTACGCCTACGGCTCCGGCGACTCGGAGCGCAAAGTCGGCCAGGCGCTGCAAGGCCGCCGGGACGAGGTGTTCCTGGCCACCAAGGTGGCGGCGCGGGACAAGGAAGGGGCAGCGCGTATCCTGCAGAAATCGCTCGACAACCTGCAGACCGACCACGTGGACCTGCTGTTTATGCACGGCGTGCAGGAGCCCTACGAACTGGAGGCGATCCTGGGCGAGGACGGGGCGCTGCGGGCGGCGGAAGAGGCACGCCAGGCGGGCCAGGTGCGCTTTATCGGTATCTCCGGCCACGGCTGGGCCGATGTGCTGGTCGAAGCGCTGCAACGCTACCCCTTCGACGCCTGTATGCACACCTTCAACTACTTCGACCGCTTCAATTACCCGTCGAGCGAGCGTGAACTCCTGCCCCTGGCGGAGGAGAAAGGGGTAGCGGTGGTGGGCATGAAGCCGGTGGGCGATGGCTACCTGTACCGTTCGCCGGAGCAAGCCTTCCGTTACGCCTTCACCCTGCCCTGCGCCACGGTGGTCTCCGGCATGAACAAGATGGAATACCTGGAGACCGACGTGGCGGCGGCCGTGGCCTACCAGCCGCTGAGCAAACAGGAGATGGAGCGGCTGTTCGCCGCAGCGCCGGAACTGGGGGATTACGTGTGCCGCCAGTGTAGCAAATGCGTGCCCAACCCCAGGAACGTGCCTATCCCTGAGGTCTTTCAACTGGAGGGCATGTTCGACCGGCAGATGGACGACGGCCGCCGCCACGAGCCGGAGGACGAAGCGCTGCGTACGCTACTCAAGAACTGGTTCGACACGGCCCAGGTGGCCAGGCAGCGCTACCGGGCACTGAAGGTGAACCCCGACGACTTAAATTCCTGTGCCGAGGTGGAGGCCCAATGCCCCTACGGGATCGGGATCGTACGCAAACTGAGGATCGCTCACGCCAAACTGGGATGACGCGAATCAAGGAGGGACACCATGAGCCAACGCGTGGATGAACTGGTGGCGCGGCTGCACAAGGGGAGTCACAAGACCCAGGAGATCCTGGGCGGCCTCACCGGCGACCAATGGAAGATGGTACTGTACGAGGGACCGCCAACCTGGACGGTGCGCGACCTGCTGGCCCATTTTCTGTCGGCCGAGGAGGCGCTGCTGCACATCATGCAGGACGTTACGGCGGGCGGGTCGGGCGCGCCGGAGGGGTTGGACTATAACGCATTCAACGCCCAGGAGCAGGTCCGGCTGGCTGGCATTCCCCCGCACCGGTTGTTGGTTGACCTGGCGGCGGCCCGCGAGGCCACCATCGCCTGGGCGGGAGGACTGGACGAGGCGGCCCTGGACCGCGCAGGCCGTCACCCGGCGCTGGGAGTGGTGCCGGTGGAGACCTTCCTCAACGCCATCTACGGCCACCAGTTGATGCACATGCGGGACCTGCAGGCACTGTTCCGGCCATAAGCCATTCCAGGCGTTTCAGAACCAGAGCCTGGCGGAACTTTGCCCGGCAATGAGTTGACAGTCAACTCAAATCATGATACAATCATGTCCATGAATCAGTCTTTTGGACAAGCGTTGCGTGATCTCAGGCGGGCAAAAGGCGTCAGCCAGCGGGGGCTGGCAGAAAAAGTGGGAGTAGATTTCTCCTACATCAGCAAGATTGAGAATGATCGGTTGCGTCCACCGGCAGCGGACACGATCGTCAAGATCTGCAAGGCGCTCGAAGCGCAACCCGACACGTTATTGGCCCTGACCGGCAAGATACCTTCAGAGATCAAGGACGCGCTCGGTTCGAGCCCTGCTGCGATGCAGTTCATGCGTAACGCACACTCGTTGCACCTCACGGAGCAAGAGTGGGCGGAACTCACCGGGCAACTCAAACATCTGCGAGGCTGATCGCTTTGCTCCAGGCATCGTCCCAATCGTGAGTTTGTGAGGGAACCAAGCGAAGGAGGGAAACCCATGACTCCAGAATGGCTGGCGATCCAGAGCTTCCAGCGGAACCAGGATCTGTTGAATGCGATCAACACCCTGTCTATTCACACCAAGCTAGGACGGCGCGGGCACACGGATGTAGACAGGACAGAGAGCACGGCACAGGCCAGGGAAATCCTGGCTTCTTTCCTCAAGAACCTGGCACAGGTCGTGGACCAGGCAGAGCAAACAGGGAGTGGGCCACTGCTGGGTGTAGACCCGCGCCTGCGCCAACTGGCCGGGGACTTTTCCCGCGCCAGACAAGGGGCCAGATTCTGCTCCCGTTTGTTCAGGGAACCCTTGTCTGACACGGTAGACTTGCTTACCTCAACAGAACCAACAGACCAGCAGGCGCTCGTCGAATCCCTGTCAGAACTGCGTACCTTGATCGAAGAGCACGTACAAACGGATGTCGTCCAGATACTCGAGGACTTTTAGTGCTAAGCGGCATCCTCCGCCAAAGCAACCTGGACCTGCTGAGAGAAATCAATCGCTTGAGTTCGGTACTGGCCACGGTCTCCGCGCCCACGGAACTTGTGACCTACCAGGACATGGTGTCCGAGGCGTGTCGTTATCTCCGTGGGCTCATACTTCAGAATCTCCAGTACCTTGATCTCAGCAGGGACGACATTCTCGACGATATCCTGAGCCAAACCCAATCGGTGACTGCCGTTTTCCGGCTATACAACCAGCGGATCGCGAGTGTTCTCCTGCGCTATCGCCCGTCGGACCGTCTTTGTCTACGCATCATCGGCTGGTTGCATGCGCAACACGCCAGAACCAGGGACATCCCGGCCGGCCTGGATGACGGTGAGTTCGGCGTCTGGCCGGAGCCTCGCGTCCCTCTCATATACTTTATGCCGTCCTCCGGGCAGCATGGCCTGCTCTACCTGCCGTTGTTCTTCCACGAGTTTGGGCATTTGCTTTACGCATGTCACAGGGAAGAGATGGACGCATTGGTGCGCGATCTGCAGGCAGAAATCGCTGCTTTGCTGGAGCCGATCTTCCAGCGCGATGGTCTGCCCGCGCACCCTGACACAGAGTTACGCAACCACATCGTCGAAAGGTGGTATGAGTGGGCCCAGGAACTGTTCTGTGACGCCGTCGGCCTGACCATCGGGGGTCCCTGTTTCGCCAATGCGTTCTCAATGTACCTTCGCATGGGCGGCAGGGGCAAATTCTACCTGCCACGGGAGCAATTGGAGCTCAGTGAGCATCCGGTCGCCTGGCTGCGCATACGGCTGATCGCAGAGCGGGCCCGGCAGGTGAACCTGGTTGAGGCCGATAGACTGGAAAGCGAGTGGGATCAAATCGCAGCGCGCATGCAGATCGTGGAGGATCACTGCGGCTTTTACGAGCGCAGATTCTTGCCGTCAATCCGCAAAGCGATTGACGATATGCTGACCGAAGGGTCCCCTTGTAAATTCAGCGCTGACGACGTTTCTCCCCATAGGTGGAACGCGAAATCCTCATCCCCGGTACATTTACTGAACACGGCCTGGTCGGTCTTCCTGAATGACCCCGGCGGCTACGCCGGCTGGGAAGAACAAGCCATCGCTACTTTTCTGCAGTAGCCTCGCATGTCCGCCACCGCGCTACCAGCAACAGAATCCCGACCTGCAATGCCGCGCCCAGCGAGTTGGAGAGGGCGATGGCGCCATGGGCCAGCACGGGGAGGAGCACCCAACCCAGCCCTGCGTTGAGCGCCAGGCCCGCCAGCGCGGCCCACAGCGGCGTCCACATATCTCTCTGCGCGTAGAACATCCGGCTGACCACCTCCAACGCGCTGTGGGCCACCAACCCCACAGCGAAGAACTGGAGCGCCCAGACGACGCGGTCGGTGGCGCTGGCGTCGAAGGCGCCGCGCTGGAACAGGAGCGCCGTCAATGGGCGGCCGAGCACGAGCAACCCGGCCGCCGCCGGTACGGCGAGCGCCAGCACCAGCCGCAGCGCCCAGGCGGCAGTGCGGCGCAGCCCTTCCCGGTCTCCGGCGTTGGCCCGTTCCGCCAGCGTCGGGAAGACGGTCAGCCCCAGGGCGGTGCCAATGATCGTCTCCGGGAACTGCATCAGCCGCCAGCCGTACTCGTAGGCGGAAATCGCGCCGGCCGGCAGCCGCGAGCCCAGAAAGGTGGGCAGCACAAAGTTCAGGTAGGTGGCTCCCAACCCCAACATGCGCGGCCCCATCAGCCCGAGCAGCGCCCGCAGGTCCGGGTGACGCACGGCCGGCCACCAGCGGGCGCGCAAGCGCACCAGCCCCGGCACCTGGACCAGCAAGTGGCCCACGGTCCCCGCCAGCCCGCCCCAGGCCAGGCCAAAGATGCCCCAGCGCGGAGCCAGGAGCAGCGCGCCCGCGAGGCGGCCCAGCGTGTAGCAGAGCGGCGCGGCGGCCGGGAGCAGAAAGTGCTGGTGGGCCTGCAGGACGCTCATGACGATGCCGCTGGCGCTGGAAATGAGCGTCTGGAGCAGCACCAGCCGCATCAAGCGGACTGCCAGGGCCACCTGCCCGGCGTCGAAGCCCGGCGCGACGGTGCGGATGACGTGGGGGGCCAGGATCGCCGCCACGACGCTCACCCCGGCCACGACCAGGAGCGCCAGGTTGACCACCGCCGAGACCAGCCGCCACACCCCCTCCCGCTCGCCGCGGGCGATGCGGGCGGACAGGACGGGGATCAGGGCGGTGGCCATGGCGCTCCCGGCGACGACGGTGAAGAGGCCGTCGGGGAGTTCGAAGGCGGCGTAGTAAGCGTCGAGGGCGGCGGAGGCGCCGAAGGCACGGCCGATGCTGGCGTCGCGCACCAGCCCCAGGAATTTGTCGGCGGTGAAGAGGAGGGCGACCAGGGCGGCGGAGCGGAGGATTTGGAGATTGCGGAATGCGGATTGCGGATTGCGGATTGCGGATTGATTGTTGGGGAGTTGGTTGGGTGATGGCATGGCGGGCACCGATCCTGACGTTTGGCCGAAGTTTAGTGGAAATTGCTGTTCCTGTCAATTGTATGTATAATCTCCCTGGTTCCCGCAGCGCACAGCCTGCGGGACCAAGGAGGGAGCGATGTCTGAAGAGAAGGCACCGGCAGTGGAACGATGGGGGAGGGCGCGCCTGTTGTGGGGCATGGTCGTGCGGCCTCGGGCCACGCTGGAACACCTGCGCGAGCACGAGGGACCCACCTGGTGGCTGCCGGCCCTGCTGGCGGTGCTGTTGGTGGTCCTGCCCATCGTGGTCGCCGGCCCGATCACCGCCCGCCAGACCCGCGAGGCCGTTCAGGCGGCCCAGGAGCAGTGGGGAGAGCAGACAGGGGCGGAGACCTCCGGCGCGAACGAGGCACAGATGGAGCAGGCCATGTCTATCGCGGCCTCTCCGCTCATCACCGTCGTTTTCCCCGCCGCCAGCAGCGTGTTCGGGCGGGCGGTGGGCTGGCTGGCGTGGGCCGGGGCGCTCTACCTGGCCGGGATGGCGTTCGGCGGCCGCAGCACCTTCGGCCAGATGTTCCGCATGGTCGTGTGGACCTGGCTCCCGTACGCCGCGCGCGGCCTATTGCAGACCATCTATATCCTGATCAGTGGCCAGACCATCGCCAACCCAGGACTTTCAGGACTGGTGATGGGAAACCGCCCGGTCAAGGAAATGGTCCTCACCCCGCCCAGCCCAGGCCAGACAGTCCTGGCGGCTTTTCTATCCAGATTGGACCTGTTCCTGGCCTGGAACCTGGTCCTGCTGGTGATCGGAGTGACGGTGGTCACCCGCCTGCCCCGGCGCAAGGCAGTGCTGGTCACGCTGGGGGTGTGGCTCCTGCTGACACTCGTGGGCCTCGTGCCGGCGCTCGTCGGCGGCCTCTTTGCCGGGCAGTTCGGCACCCCCTGATCGGCATGTCTGAACCAGGACCATTGATCCGCACCCAGGACCTGCGCCGGGACTTTCCCATGGGCCACGAGATCGTCCACGCCCTGGATGGGCTGAGCCTGACGGTGCAGGCCGGGGAATTCCTGGGCGTGATGGGCCCCTCGGGATCGGGCAAGTCCACGCTCCTGTATTTGCTGGGCGGGCTGGATCGCCCCACCGCCGGCCACATCTGGGTACGTGAGCGGGACCTGACGGCGCTGGACGAGAACGAACTGGCCGCCTACCGGCGGGGGGAGGTGGGCTTTGTGTTTCAGGCCTTCCACCTCATCCCCACGATGACGGCGCTGGAGAACGTCGAGTTCCCCATGATCTTTGCGCGCGTGCCACCGGCCCAGCGGCGGGAGCGCGCGCGCCACTTGCTGGAGGTGGTGGGGCTGGCCGACCGGATCGGACACCGGCCCACGGAACTCTCCGGCGGGCAGCAACAGCGGGTGGCGATTGCCCGCGCGCTGGTCAACGACCCGGCCATCATCCTGGCCGACGAGCCGACGGGGAACGTGGACAGCCGCACCGGCGCGGAGGTGATGCAGGTCCTGGCACGGCTATGCGCAGAGCAGGGGCGTACCGTCGTCGTGGTGACCCACGACCCGACGGTGACGCACTTTGCTCACCGGTACATCCATCTTCTGGATGGGCGGGTCACCGATGGGCAGTAGAGGGAGAATGGAGAATAGGGAATGGAGAATGGAGATGGGGGAATGGAGGACGAAGGGGGAGGATAGATGCGTAGAATCGGACTTGTCGTGATCAGCCTGGTCGGCACGCTGGCGGCGGCGCTCTCGCTGGCGACCTTCGTTGCGGCTAGGCCACTGCCTCAACTGGCGCTGAACGGCATCGAGCCGACTGTGCTGGTCAGCCAGGACGGCGGGACGTTGAGCATATACGGCGGCGGTTTCACGACCGCCACCGTCGTGCGGCTGGTGGACGTGGGCCTGCTAGAGACGACCTACGTCAACGACACGGCACTCAAGGTGGTGGTGCCTCGCGGTGTCCTGCCGGGCATCTATGACCTGGAGGTGAGCGACGGCGGCTTGTCGGCAACTATGCTAGAGGCCCTGACCATCGCCGCCGCAACCCCCATCCCCGGCCCTACCCCCTTGCCCACCCCCAAGCCCACGCCGGTACCGGGACGCCCGGTCCTCACCATCCGCAACTATGCGGTCGAGCCCAGCCGGGTGGTGGCGGGACGCGAGTTCGTCGTCACCGTCGAGGTCTACAACACCGGCAGCCGGGCCGGAGAGAACACGATGGTCACCTTTCCCGGCGGCACGTTCGTGGCAGTGGGGGAGACGGGCCACCTGCTGTGGCAACTGCACATCAACCACACCGCGGTCGTGACCCAGGTGATGCGCGTCCCCGCCAACCTGGCCTCCGGCAGTTACAACCTGCAGGTCAACTTGAGCGCCAACGACTGGGAGGGGAACCACTACGAGTACCCGCAGACCATCGCCGTCGAAGTCATCGGCATCACGACAGGGCGGCCGCAGTTGGTGATCGAGGCCGCGGAGACGGAGCCGGCAGTGCTGGGGCCTGGGGATGCGTTCAGCCTGACGCTGCACCTGGCCAACCGGGGCAGCCGCACGGCAACCCAGGTGGCAGTCAGCACGGCCTCCGCCGACCTGGCCGTGCCGGCGAGCGGGAGCAACGTGGTCGTGGTAGACCAGATCGGGATTGACCAGGTGACCACGGTGACGCTGCCGCTGGTGTTGGGGGAGGTGACGCAGGCCGGCCGCCTCAGCATGGAGATCGCGCTGGACTGCTCCGATTACAGCGGCGGCTCCTATACCACCCGCCAGAGCGTGGGGCTGGAGGTCAGTACCGCTCTGGCAGACCGCCCCCAGTTGATCATCGCGGGTTACCACACCGCGCCCGACCCCCTGGCCCCCGGCGACCCTTTCACGCTGACGTTGGAAGTGAACAACGTCGGCGGTGGGGAGGCGCAACGCTTGACGTTGACGCTGGGCGGCGAGGGAGGGAGTGGGCTGGCTCCCTTCGCTCCTCTCCAGTCCAGCAACGTCAAGTTTGTGCCCAGCCTGGCGGCCGGAGCCACGCTCGAGTTGTCGCAGCGGCTGGTCGTGGATGGGGGGGCGGAGTCCAAGGCCTACAGCCTGCCGGTGGCGCTGGCCTTCGACGACGCCCACGGCACCCGCCGCACCGATAGCCAACTGATCAGCCTGCTGGTGAGCCGGCGGCCCCATTTCCAGATCGGTTTCTACCAGCCCGTCGTGACGGTCACCGTCGGCGTTCCCTTTGCCCTGCCGGTCGAAGTCACCAACATCGGGCGCACGCTGGTCAACGTCAGTACACTGGAAGTAGCGAGCGTCCAACTGGAGATCCAGGACGGCTCGCTCTACCTGGGGCCGCTGGATGGGGGTACGTCGGGGTCGCTGGAGGCGACGGCCACGGCTCGCCAGGGCGGGACAGCCGAGGTCGTGGTGAGCGTGCATTACCTGGACGACTTTGAGCAGCCGCAGGTCGTCACCAAGACGCTGACGATCCCGGTCGAAGAACCGGCCGCGGCGCCGGCCGGAGCCGCAGAAAACGCCCCGGAGCAGGGGCAGGGTTTCTGGGGCAAGGTGCTGCGCGCTCTGCGGGGGCTGTTGGGGCTGGGAAGTTAAGTAAGGAACCCTTGCGAAGGTTCAGGCGAACGGTAGTTCGCACACCTTCGCAAGGCCCTGGAGGAAGGATGAACGCGCGCGACCTGGTGCGCCTGGTGTGGGGCAATTTACGGCGGATGAAGGCCCGCGTGGCCATGACGGCCATCGGCGTCGTCATCGGTACGGCCGCCGTGATCGTCCTGATCTCATTGGCGGCCGGTTTGCAGCGCAGCGCAGCCCGGGATCTGGGCAGCATCGGCGACCTGACCCAGATCACCGTTTTCTCCCCTTCGTTCGTGCGCGCCTTCGGTGCGCCGCCTGGCCAGGCCAGGGAGGAGGAGGTGCTGGATGACCGCACGCTGGCCAAGTTCCGTCGCCTGCCCGGCGTGGTGGCGGCCACCCCCTGGGAGTCGTTGATGGGCGGCGGTGCGCTGCGGCTGAACCGGTTGCTGGGTGGCGGGCCAATCGTGGGCATTGATCCTACACAGGTGGAGCGCCTGGATTTTGCGCTGGCGCGCGGAACGGACCGCCTGGGGCGCTGGCAGGCGCTCGTCGGGGCGCGCGTGGCAGAAGGGTTCTTCGATCCCCAGGCAGGGCGCCAGGTGACGGAGCCTCCTGACCTGCAAGGGCAGCCACTGCAACTGGTGCTGAACAAGACAGGCGACGACGGCCTCCCGGTGGAGCGGGTCGTGCGGCTGCGGGTGACCGGCGTCCTGGAGGCGTCGGGCGGGCAGAACGACTATACCATCTTTCTGGCGCTGAACGACGTGCTGGAGCTGGACGGCTGGTTCGTCGGTCGCCGCCCCAACCCAGGCCGCGACGGCTACAGCCAGGCGCTGATCAAGGTCGCCAGTGCCGACCAGGTGCTGGCGGTAGAGCAGGAGGTCACCAGGCAGGGCTTTTTTGCCTACTCGCAGCGCAGCATGCTCCAGCAGATCAACGTGCTTTTCCTGGTCATCCAGGGCGTCTTTGGCGGCATCGGGGCCATCGCGCTCGTCGTGGCCGCCTTCGGCATCGCCAACACGATGACGATGGCCATCTACGAACGCACGCGAGAGATCGGGCTGATGAAGGCAGTGGGGGCAACCAACCGGGACGTGATGTCCGTCTTCCTGGGCGAAGCTGGCGGCATCGGGCTGCGGGGTGGGCTGGGAGGGGTCGTGATAGGAGCGGGGCTGGGGGCACTGATTGACCTGATCGCCGGCACCTACCTGGCGGCGCAGGCGGTGCAGCAGAGCGGGGCCAGCGCCTCAGGAGTGAGCATCTCCCTGATCTACATCCCCCTATGGCTGCCGCTCTTTGCGCTTGGGTTTGCCACGTTGGTCGGGGTGGTCTCGGGGCTCTACCCGGCCATGCGGGCGGCGGCGCTCAGCCCCGTCGCCGCGCTGAAGCACGAATGACCTAACCCTGGCGCAGGCTCAAGGCCGTTCGCAACCTGCGCCAGGGTGGCTGATCAGTTGCCCATCCCGCCACCGCGCGGCATACACGTGCGGGTTTGCCCCCACGAACGGGACCAGGCGTCCCAGCACTTGCTCGAATTTCCCCACGTCGCCGCTGGTATAGAACACGTACTGGCCTGCGCGCTCCTGGTCCGCCTCTGACTCCCGTTCAGTCCGGACGCCCCGCTTCAGCGGGGGTTCCCCGTGGGCTAGCACGCGCCCCACCTGGCGGGCGACGGCCGGCGCAGGGTCAATCACGGCCACGCCCGCCCCCACCAGCCGCTCGATGGTGGGCCGCAGAAACGGGTAGTGGGTGCAACCGAGCACCAGTTGGTCCACCCCGGCTTCGAGCAGCGGCGCCAGGTACTGCCGCAGGAGCGCTTCGGTGTCGGGTGTATCCAGCCTCCCCGCTTCCACTGCCTCCACCAACCCCGGGCAGGCCTGAGTGAGCACCCGCACGTGGTCAGCGTACCGTTCCACCAGGCTGGCGAACAGTCGCCCCTGGAACGTGGCCTGCGTGGCGATCACCCCCACGATGCCATTGTGCGTGCGTTCGGCGGCCGGCTTGACGGCCGGCTCCATCCCCACGAAGGGGACGTCGGGGAACGTGCGCCGCAGGTCGTGGAGCGCGGCGGCGGAGGCGGTGTTGCAGGCCACGACGATAACCCTGGCGCCCTGGTCCAGCAGAAAGCGTGCGATACCCTCCGCGAATTCCCGCACCTGGGCCAATGGGCGGGGGCCATACGGCACGTGCGCCTGGTCGGCCAGGTAGAGGGTGTTTTCGTGGGGCAACTGGCGGACGATCTCACGCCATACAGTCAGCCCTCCCACCCCGGAGTCGAAGACACCAATCACTCCCCCGCTCCCCATGCGCTTGCGCCTTACACCTTACGGATTACGGACTACGCATTACGGATTACGCGTTCCGTGTTCCGTGTTGCGTGGTCCGCTGCGTCGCAGCACCAGGTAGAGGCCGAGGAGGAGCGCCATCCCTTGCAGGGCGGCGAGCAGGGCCAGAGGTGGCTTGGACTGGGTCTCCTCCTGGGGGGCTGTGGTCGGGAGCGGCGTCCAGGTGGGGAAGGGAGTGATGCCCGGGGTCAGGGACCAGGGCTGAGCGGCAGGCGGAGAAGCTGGTGCCGCCGTAGGAGGCGGTTGGGGGGTGAAGGCAGCCGCAGGGGTAGGTGCAGCACCAGGCTCCGGCATAGAGGTTGCGGTGACGTCAGGCATAGCCGTAGGCTCGGGAGCGGAGGTAGGTGGAGCCGCAGTAGCGGTCGGTTCAGGTGTGGAAGTGGGTGGGACAGGGGTAGCGGTCGGTGCAGGTGTGAAAGTGGGTGGGACAGGGGTAGGCGCGCCGGGCGCTCCCTGGCCCAGGACGATGGTGTCTGTCGAGGCGGCGGTACGGCCGGCGGCGTCGCGAAACTGGACGTAGACCGCGTGCTCCCCTGGGCTGTCCGGCAAAGTCCAGGCCACGAGCGTCTCCCAACGCTGCCAGGGCTGGTCATCGAAAGCCGGGGCGTCGCTGATGCGGACCTCGATCGCCCGGCCCATAAAGTTCGTCCCGGCCCCTTCCGGGCGGGCCGTTTCGTTGGTCAGGCGGATGGCGACGTGAGGATCATCGGTGTTGGCGGCCCCGTCGTTGACGAAGATGGGCAACACGTTGGGGCGCACGCCAAAGTCGAGCACATAGTAGTTGCGGCCGGCCGCGTCGGTGGCGACGCCGATGCCAATCTCGCGATACGCGATACTGAGGATGTTCTTGCGATGGGGCTCATCCTCTAGAAAGAAGGCCATGGCGTCCTGGATCGTGCCGTAGCCGGTCCAAAAGTTCTCACCCGCGATCAACTCCCCGCTGTTCCAGGTCCAGGCAGCGTAGCCGGCCTCCGCGATGCGTTGCCGGGGCTCAGAACCATCGGATCCGGTATGCGACCAGATTTGATGGGCAGCCAGGTCATCGGCGTGACGCTGCGCCGCGGCCGCCAGCAGGTTGGAAAAGCCGTATGGAGGCAGCCCTGCATCCAGGCGAGCCTGGTTCACCAGAGCCTGCCAGGTGGCGACCGGGTTCGACTCCTGGGCGCTGGCCGGGAGGGAAGCCAGGACGAGGCCGGCGACGAGAACGATGACGCCAAGTGACTTACACATAGGTGAGATTGTAGCACACAGCGGGAAGGATGCAAGGGGCAGGAGAGAAGGATGGAGAATGGAGAATGAAGAATGGAGATTGGAGGGGGGGGGAAGGGAGCAGGCCCCAGTCGGGTGGCGGCTGGGGCCTGACATAGTCGGTTGTCTGGCGCGGCTATGGGATACAGAGCTCCTGGCCGGCGCGAATGTAGTTCAGGTTGGTGATGCGGTTCGTTTCCGCAATGGTCCACATGCTGACCTTGTAACGCAGCGAGATGCGGTACAGGTTCTCACCCCGCTCTACTTTGTGAGTCCAGCGGCAACGCGGAGTCGGCGTGCCATCAAACTGGCGCGGGCAGGCCTTGCCGGCCGGCAACCGATACGGCACGTTGGGGATCGCCAACTTATGCCCTACGCGGATGACGTTGGGATTGACGATGCTGTTCTGCCTGGCGATGGCGTAGGGATCTACGTTATAGGCTCGCCCAATGCAGTAGAGCGTCTCCTTGGCCTTCACGGTGTGATAGCCCAGGATCTTGGCAGGGGTCGGAGTCGGCGTCGGCGTGGCCGTAGTCGTGGGTTTGGGAGTCGCCGTCGGCGTCAAAGTCGGTCCACCGGTGACGTTGATGCTCCCGCCCTGCGTGCTGGCGCTGATCGGCATCCCATCACGGTTTGACAGGATGGCGGGCGGCGTGGGCTGAGTCGTCGAGAAGTTGATTTCCGAAGTCCCGGCCGCTTTGCCCCGGAAGGTAATGGTAGCCAGGATTCCGCTGCCGTTGACCGGCTCGTGGGGCGGCATCTGGGCGACGGCGAACACGATTCTCCCGGTCGTCTGATCGGCGTTATTCTTGGCCATAAAATCCGGGCTGAGCAACGAGCCAGGTTGAATCTGCACGCCCTCCCGGCTGGTATCGGTATCCACCACCTCCAGCAAAGCCGGGTTGAACACCAGTTGTACCTCAGCGCCATACAGGTTCGCCACGTTCTCGATGCGCACATCCACCGTCGTCGTGGCTCCCACCGCCACCTCTTTGGCCGGCGGGTCAATGACTACCAGTGTACCCTGGGCGAGCCCCTGGCTGACCGGCATCGAGAGCAGCGTCGTCAGCAGCACAGCCAGCCCGACACACCAACGCGGGAATTTGAGAAATTGCCTTTCCATGTTCTCCCTCCTGATAGCGCACCTATCAACGCTCCTTGACAGCATTCCACACCACTACGATGGAACCAATGGCGACAGCAACCGCGATCACCCCGATCAACGCCCAGACCGCCGAAGAGGGGCCGGAGCGATTGATCACCACCACGCTGAAATCTGTTTCGACCGGGATCGGTTGCTTCTGCATATCCGCCAACAAGGCGCTCCGCACAGTGACGTAGGTTTCTCCTTCGGCCAGGGCACGGAAGGTGATGCGCGCCAACACGCCGCTGCCGCTGACCGCTTTATCCAACGGCATACAGGCGATGGCATAGTCCACCGTGCCCGTGGTCGGGTCAGCGGTGTTCCGCACGATGAAATCGGGGCTCAGGAAATCCCCGTGGGCAATCTGCGTCCCCGGAGTGGCCGGATCGGCGTCCATCACCTCCAGCAGGGCCGGCTCGAACGTCAGGCTCACTTCGGCGCCGGCCAACTGGACGACGTCCTCCACGCGGACTTCCAGCGTTCCTACAGCGCCAGGAGCCAGGTCCAGCGTGGCCGGACTCAGCCACATTCTCGTCCCCTGGGCAATCGCCAACCCAGTGCCCCAGGCGACCAGGCTCCAGCAGCCGAACAATATCAATATCCCACGGCAAAGTTTCAAGGACAATTGCTGCATCACCGAAGCCTTTTCGGCAGACAACCAACGATACCTGTTGCTGCCCCCCTGACGGCAGCCACTCACATTGTAGTCTGGCAGCGCATGGTTGTCAAGTCGAATGGGGTACGGCTACGATCCCCAGGCCGTCGGGCCGCAGCGCGTAAAATTGCCAGCGGCGACGGTCAGATCAAGGATATTGATCGTCCCGTCGTCGTTGATATCCTCCGGACTGCTGGCAGGCAGCCCAGTCGAGCCGAACCTGCCGATGATCGAGACGATGTCGAGGATATTGATGCAATTGTCGGCGTTGACGTCCCCCCCGGCCAGCGTCGTCGGGCCGATGTCCACGGTAGTGCCTGCGACGTAGACCGAACTCTTCTGTGACTGGAGATAGCCAGGGTAACTGGCGTTGATGGTATAGGTGCCGCCGGACGGGATCGCCAGGCTGAAACTTCCATCGGCGGCCGCGGTGGCCGTGGCCATGACTCTATCGTCGTCGTTGGCACTTATGGCGAGGCCGCCGATCTCTGTGCCCCCGTGATCGGTCTGCGTTCCCTGTCGCCTCACGACGCCCGCGATCGCCCCGGCGTTCACCACCGTGATCTCAGGCACGGAGATGCTGTTGATCGGGATGGGCTGACCGTTCGCGTCGGAGAGGATGGAGCCAGGTGGCACACCCGGGGGGACCTGGGCGATGGAGATGGCGGGCGAGCCAGTCGCCAGGGCAGCCCAGGCAATGGTGGCCACTGTTCCCGTCTTGTTGGTCACCGGCCCACTCCCGCCAGTGTGGCTGACCGCGACGTGCACACAGGCACCGGCAGCAGCGCACACTCCAGGGGCAGTGGACGGCATCGCGCCGACGATGAGCTCGTTCGCTCCGACCACCAGGCTTCCATCGAAGAAGCCGTTCTTGACCTCGACCTGGACGCCGTTGGCCGGGTTGTCGTCGAAATCCTCCACGGTCACCACGCTCGAATCAAAAGGCAGCCAGATTTCGACTCCCATGACGCCGACCTCGGGGGAGGCTTGATTGGTGATCGAGACCTGTACGTCGGTGGTGAAGATGCTGCCGACGATGGGGGCGCCGGAAAGGACGTCCGTGACCATAATGGAGGTATATGTGCCAGGGGACTGTGCCCCCACAGAAACGGGTATCCAGGCCACGAGGATACCCAGGATGATCAGCCTCGGGATAAAGACGCGTGCTTTCATCGTTCCTTTCTCCTAGCAAATGGCACTGTGCCGGGGAGCCACCGCGTAGACCGCTCCGCGCAGGCGCCTTGCGTAGGCGCCCCGCGCCCATCATTATAGCATAGATTCCCAGTCCATGCGTTACAAGACGGTTACAATGCAAGTTTGACAACCCCCCACCTGCGTGTTATACTTCCACTCGTGGGCCGTTAGCTCAGTATGGCAGAGCAGGGGCCTTTTAAGCCCAGGGTCGCAGGTTCGAGTCCTGCACGGCCCATTTCTTCGGCCCAGGCGGGCCGATTCTGATTACCGAGGTGGCAGGGTGGTGTTACCGGCTTGGGCATTTTGGGTCGCCCTGGTGGCGATGGTCATTGGCTTGATCGGCATCATCCTGCCGGTTCTTCCCGGCGCCGGCTTCATCTGGCTGGTGGCGTTGGTCTACGCCATCGCCGAGCGATTCACGACTATTGACCCCATCACCTTTGCCGTCCTGACCGTGCTGGCGGCAGTCGGCGTCAGCGCTGACCTGTGGATGAGCCACGCGGGCGCCAAGGTTGGAGGAGCGTCCATCTGGTCGTTGCTGGCCGGGCTGGCGCTGGGGGCGGTCGGGGCCATCGTCGGATTGGCTTTTCTGGGCATTGGTGCGGTGCCGGGGGCCATCGTCGGCGCAGTGCTCGGCATCCTCCTGGCCGAGTGGTATCGGCGCAAAGACTGGCGCGAGGCGTTCAAAGCCGCCGGGGGGTGGCTGGTCGGCTGTACCCTCTCCCGCGGCGTGCAGTTCCTCGTTGCCATCCTGATGATTCTCATCTTCGTCTGGCAGGTGCTGAGGGGGTGATCCCATAACGCGCCGAACCTCCAACCGGCGCCGCCGGGAATGGCTCGTCACCCGGGCGCCCCGCAAGGGTACGCTGATCGTCGCCTCAACCCTCTACGTCGTCGGCCTGTTCGGCGTGGTGGGGTTTTTCCACATTCCAGAGCCCTACGCCGTCACCGCGCTGGCTATCGCGGGCGGCCTGCTCATCCTCGGCTCGTTGCTGCGCGACCTGTAAGCCTCGCCTCTGGTCTGGATCGGGCGACCCAGGCCGGGATTCCTCGCTGCGCTCGGAATGACAGGCTGGCGATATTACCCAGTTGTCGTTTGTGGAACATTGCGTACCCTTTGGACGTCTTGAATATGGGCAAGTGTACTCAGGGGGTTCGATATGGCTGGCACGGTTGGACAAGGTCTGTGATGATCACGAAGGAGACCGACATGGCTACGCCAGACAAGCAACGAAAATCACTCATGCTACGGCTGAAAATCACGGTGGTCTCGCTGGTCGCATTGGCCCTTTCCGCGGCGTGTTCCCCCAAACCCACTCAGAAGACGCCGGCCATTATGTGCTACGAACCCGCCGTGCCGACCGACACACCTGAGCCAATCGTCACGTGTTATACCGCGACCGCACCTCCACCCACCTTCACCCCAACCCCCACCGTCATGTGCTATACGGCGACCGTACCGCCCCCCACCTTCACCCCGACCCCCACCACCTTCACGTCCCCCATATCCCCCCTTCCCACCCCGACCCTCACGCCGGAGGCGCGGCGCCTGCTGCGGGAACGGCTGCTGGCCGAGGGTCGTTTCCCGCAGGACGTCGCCCGCGAGTTGGGGTCGTAGAGAGTGCCGCGCCACAACTGGCTGCAGACCACGCTCCGCCGCTGGCAGCGGGAACTGGCGGCCGAGGGAGTCCGGCTTTCCGGCAGGCGGCCCGCCCACGCCGGCCCCTACTATATCCTGGAACTGACTACCCGCTGCAACCAGGACTGCCGCTACTGCTACAACGTGTGGAAACTCCGGCCAGAACTGGTCACCGGGGAGATGGACACCGGCGGGTGGTGCGATCTGATTGCCAAACTGCAGGACGAGGCGGAGTGCCGGCGGGTCACCTTCTCCGGCGGCGAACCGCTCCTGCGCGATGACTTCTGCGACATCCTGGCCTTCTGCCACCGGCGGCGGCTGGCGAGCATCCTCATCACCAACGGCCAACGGCTCGACGCCGGCACGCTCGCCTTCTGCCTCGACCACGGCGTGGACATGTTCGAATTGACGCTACTGGGCGCCGACGCTGCGACCCACGACCGGCTTACCTGCACGCCAGGGAGTTGGGAACGGGCACTGGCGGCGATGGCGCGCCTGTACAAGGCCCAGGCTCCCTGGTGCGGAGTGTTCGTCGCCACGAGCGAGAACATTGGCCAGGCGCGCCAGGTGGTGGAGATGCTCGTCGCGCTGGGGGCCACCGCCATCATGTTCAACCGCTTCAACCCGGGTGGCCGGGGAACACACCATTTGAACCTGATGCCCGGCGTCGAGCAGGTACAGGAGGCACTGGCCGTGGTGGACGAACTGGCTGCCACCTACGACCTGTTCGCCTCTGCTTCTATCCCCATCATGCCGTGCCTGGTGGATACGCGCCCCTACCGGCACATTGGCTTTGGCTTCTGCGCCGCCGCTCGCGACAATGCCTATTACACGGTCGGCCCCGATGGACGGGTGCGCCCTTGCAATCACAGCGCCACAGTGCTGGGGGACCTGCGCACCCAGTCCCTGGCGGAGATGCTGGCCGGCCCGGTGCTCGCCGAATTCACGGCCGCTGCGCCTGAGGTCTGCCGCCCCTGCCCGGGCCTGGCCGCCTGTCGCGCCGGTTGCCGGGCGGCGGCCGAGGTCTGCTTCGGTTCCCTTGCAGAGCCAGAGCCCTGGCTGCGCGCCAACCTCGATCGCTTGCCCCCCGTCCCCTGATCGCGGAGACCTGCAGAATGCGGTGGAAGGCCCGGCTTCAGCCGGGAACTCCCCGCTGAAGCAGGGCGTCCGGACCATTTTGCACCACAAACGATCCTGTTTCCCCGCCCGACTGTCATCATGTGGGAAAAGATTGTAACGCTTTAGGCATTCTTTTGTAACATTTTCACTTGACCTGCGTGATATAATGATGGCACTTGACAGAAGCAGAGTGACCTTGACGGAGGAGATGGGATCCTTTGTCCATCCAGGCGGCATGCTCTCGCCCGCCCGATGGCCTTCGCCTCCTCCTCTATGCCCCGCCCCCTCCAGGGGCGGGGCACATTTTCATCCCTTCCCTTCCCTCCCTCCATGAGATTTTTGACTTTCCCACCGGGCCGGATATACTTGTGCTCGTCCATATCTCCCAGAGGAGGCCGCCAATGGATTTCACCGTGCCTGAGAACGTGCTCCGCATGGTCCGCGCTGTCCGCGAATTCATGCAGAACGAGGTCTATCCCCTGGAGCGCGATTTCCTCACCGCCAGTTTCCTCCAGGTGCGCCCGCTGCTCGAACAGAAACGGGAGAAGGTCAGGGCGATGGGCCTGTGGGCACCCCCGATCCCGGAACAGTACGGCGGGCAGGGGCTCAGCCTGCTGGAATTTGCCCACGTCAGCGAGGAACTGGGCCGCAGCCCGCTCGGCCATTATCTCTTCAATTGCCAGGCTCCCGACATCGGCAACATGGAGATCCTGATGCAGTACGGGACGGACGAGCAGCAAGAGAAATACCTGGTGCCGCTGGTCCGGGGCCAGGTGCGGAGTTGCTTCGCCATGACCGAGCCGGGCTACCCAGGCTCGAACCCCACCTGGATCGGCACGACGGCCGTCAAGGATGGCGGCGACTACGTCATCAACGGGCAAAAGTGGTTCAGCACCGGGGCAGACGGCGCGGCCTTCGCGGTGGTCATGGCGCTCACTGACCTGCAGGCCGAGCGGCACCGAAGAGCCAGCATGATCATCGTCCCGCTCGATACGCCCGGCTTTAAGCGGGTGCGCAACACGTCGGTGATGGGCGCTCCGGGCAGCGACTATGCCAGCCATGGCGAGATCGTCTTCGACAACTGCCGCGTTCCCCAGCGCTACCGGCTCGGCCCGGAGGGAGCGGGGTTCATCATCGCGCAGGAACGGCTGGGACCAGGCCGCATCCACCACTGCATGCGCTGGATCGGCATCTGCGAACGGGCCTTCGACCTGATGTGCCAGTGGGCGGTGAGCCGCCGCGTGGCACCCGAGCAGACGCTGGGCAGCCAACAGATCGTCCAGACGTGGATTGCGGAGAGCCGGGCGGAGATCAATGCCTCCCGGCTGATGGTGTTGCAGGCCGCCTGGAAGATTGACCGGGAGGGCGCACCCGCCGCCCGGGACGAGATCGCGCTGATCAAGTTCTACGTGGCCGGGGTCCTGCAACGGGTGCTCGACCGGGCGATCCAGGCGCACGGCGGCATGGGCCTGACGGATGACTTGCCGCTGGCCTACTGGTACCGCCACGAGCGGGCCGCCCGCATCTACGACGGCCCGGACGAGGTGCACAAGATCGCGGTGGCGCGCCACACGTTGCGAAAATATGGTGCGTAGAGGGAGGCACGTGGACACAAACTGGACCGACCAACCGGCGGCCGTCCGGCCGGGCGAGGAACTGGACACGGGCAGGCTGGAGGCCTATTTCCACGCTCACGCTCCCGGCCTGAGCGGTCCCATCGTCGTCGAGCAATTCCCCGGCGGGCACTCCAACCTGACCTACCTGCTGCGCGTCGGAGAGCGGGAGTTGGTGCTGCGGCGTCCCCCCTTCGGCGCCAAAATCAAGACGGCGCACGACGTGGAGCGCGAATACCGCATCCTCTCGCACCTGGTGACCGTGTACCCCAGGGTACCTCGCCCGTACCTGTACTGCGATGACGCAACGGTGCTGGGCGCCCCCTTCTACGTGATGGAGCGCCTCAAGGGCGTCATCCTGCGGGGCTCCGTACCGCAAGGGCTGCAACTCACCCCGTCGTTGATGCGCGGCTTGTCGGAGAACTTGCTGGACAACCTGGTCGAGATCCACGGGGTGGACTATCAGGCGGCCGGGCTGGGGGACCTGGGTCGCCCGGCGGGATACGTGCAGCGGCAGATCGAGGGGTGGACGAAGCGCTACCACGACGCCCGCACCGACGACATCCCCGAGGTGGAGCGCGTCGCGGCGTGGCTGGCCCAGCACACGCCGCCGGAGGCGGGCGCGTCGCTGATCCACAACGACTACAAATACGACAACCTGGTGCTCGATCCGCAGGACCTTTCGCGCCGCAGGTCCCCGCGTATCGTCGGCGTGCTGGACTGGGAGATGGCCACGGTCGGTGACCCGCTAATGGACCTGGGCACGACGTTGGGCTACTGGGTTGAGCCTGACGATCCGGGAGAGATGCGAGCGCTGTCCTTTGGCTTGACGACGCTGCCGGGCAACCTCAGCCGTCGCGAACTGGCCCAGCGGTACGCCGAGCGGAGCGGGCGCGACGTCTCGAACATTCTCTATTATTACGTCTACGCGCTGTTCAAGATCGCCGTCATCGTCCAGCAGATTTACGCCCGTTACAAGGCGGGGCTCACCCAGGACCCGCGCTTCGCGATGATGGTGTACGCGGTGCAGACCTTGGGCAAGGCGGGAGCACTGGCGATCGAAAAGGGACGCATTGACGACCTCGGCAGTGGATAGACGTCTTACACTTCCGCCGGACAACAGTCCGGCGGCAAGACCCCATCTTCATCTATGGAGTAGCACAACATGAGCCAAAAGCGACCGATCGTGTACCCCTACATCCCCAACTCCGTGCCAGCGGTCAAGCAGCGGATGCTCCAGGAGGTCGGAGCCGAGAGCACAGAGGAGTTCTACGAGGACGTCCCGCAGAAACTCCGGTTCAAGGGCCACCTGAACCTGCCCCCACCCCTCCTGTCCGAATACGCGCTGAAAAGGCACGTGGAGGGTATCCTGGCCAGGAACAAGACTTGCGGCGAGTACCTCAGTTTCCTGGGAGCCGGGTGCTGGCACCATCACGTACCGGCGATATGCGACGAAGTGAACCAGCGCGGCGAGTTCCTGACCGCCTACGCTGGCGAGCCATACGACGACCATGGCCGGTTCCAGGCGCTGTTCGAGTACGCCAGCATGATGGGTGAACTGCTCAACATGGACGTCGTCAGCGTTCCAACGTACGATGGGTTCCAGGCCGCTGCAACGTCCATCCGCATGGCGGCGCGGATCACGGGCCGGCGCCAGGTGCTGATCTCCAGGACCATCAGCGCCGATAAACTGTCGAAGATGCAGGACTATGGCAAGCCCGAGATCGAGATCCGGATGATCGGCTACGACCGCGAGACGGGGCAACTGGACCTGGACGCTCTCAAGGCTGAGGTTTCGTCGGAGGCGGCGGCGGTCTACTTTGAGAATCCATCCTACCTCGGCTTCGTCGAGACGCACGGGGACGAGATCGCCGAAATCGCCCACGAGCGTGGCGCGCTGTGTGTGGTCGGGGTGGATCCGATCTCGTTGGGCATCCTGACCCCGCCGGTGGAGTATGGCGCGGACATCGTGTGCGGCGACATTCAGCCGCTGGGAATGCACATGCAATTCGGCGGCGGCCAGGCCGGGTTCATTGCGACGCGGGACGAGGAAAAGTACGTGATGGAATATCCTTCCCGCCTGTTTGGGATCGCCCCGACGCGCGTGCCAGGGGAATATGGGTTCGGCGACGTGGCCTACGAGAGGACCTCGTTTGCACTGCGGGAGGAAGGCAAGGAGTGGGTGGGCACCGCTGCCGCGCTGTGGGGTATCACGGCCGGCGTGTACCTGGCCACGATGGGGCCGCAGGGGATGGTGGAGATTGGAGAGGGAATCATGGCCCGCTCGCGCTACGCCATGCTGGAGATTGGCAGGATCAAGGGAGTCCAGGCTCCTGTTTTCCAGTCCCCCCATTTCAAGGAATTCGTCGTCAACGTTGACGGTACGGGCAAGACGGTGGCTGAGGTCAACCGGGCGCTCTTGGCGCGGGGGGTCTTCGGAGGCAAAGACCTGGCGAACGAGTTCCCGGAACTGGGCCACAGCGCCCTCTATTGTGTGACCGAAGTCCACACCCAGGACGACATGGATAGGCTGGTGCGTGCATTGAGGGAGGTCGTGGAATAACATGGCCCAACTAGACATCACCCAACAGCGGTTCACCGGCGGGAAACCGAACCTGAGGCGCTTTCACCAGGCTCGCTGGGACGAACCCGTCATCTTTGAACTGAGCCGCGCTGGCCTGCGGGCCATCCTGGTGCCCGAGGTAGAAGACGAGATCCGGGAGCGGGTCGGAGACGTGCTGGCGACGCTGCCTCCCTCCATGCGCCGCAAGGAGCCACCCAGGCTGCCGGAACTCGCACAACCGCAGGTACTCCGGCACTACGTCCGGCTATCCCAGGAAAACCTGGGAGTGGACCTCAACGTTGACGTGGGGCAGGGCACGTGCACGATGAAGTATAGCCCCAAGATCAACGACCAACTGGCCCGCAGCCCCAAACTGGCAGACGTGCACCCCTTGCAGGACGAAGAGACGGTGCAGGGCATCCTGGAGATCATGGTCCGCTTTGAGCAGATTCTCAAAGAAATCTCGGGAATGGACCAGTTCTCGCTACAACCCGGCGCCGGTTCCGCCGGGATATACGCCAACGTCTCCATCGTGCGGGCCTACCACGCATCCCGCGGGGAGGCGGGCCAGCGCGACGAGATCATCACCACCATCTTCTCCCATCCTTCGGACGCGGCGTGTGCCAAGACCGCCGGTTTCAAGGTCATCACGCTGTATCCTGACGACGACGGCTACCCCGACCTGGACGCGCTGAAGGCGGCAGTTTCGGAGCGGACGGCGGGGCTATTCATCACCAACCCAGAAGACACAGGCATCTTTAACCCAAAGATCGAGGAGTTCGTGCGGATCGTCCACGAGGCGGGCGGGCTGTGCGCCTACGACCAGGCCAACGCCAACGGCATCCTGGGGATCACGCGGGCCGGGGAGGCCGGCTTCGACCTGTGCCAGTTCAACCTGCACAAAACCTTCTCGTCCCCCCACGGATGCGGTGGCCCGGCGGTTGGCCCCATCGGCGTGCGGCGGGAACTGGCCCGCTTCCTGCCGGTGCCGGTCGTCGAGTTCGATGGGCGCAGGTACCGCTTGAACTACGACCGGCCCGATAGCATCGGCAAAATCCACCCGTTCTACGGGGTCGCACCGGTCGTGTTGAGGGCGTATGCGTGGGTCATGAGCCTGGGGGCCGAGGGGCTGCGGGAGGCCTCCGAAATCGCCGTGCTCAACAACAATTACCTGCTCAAGAAGGTATTAGAGATCCCCGGCGTGAGCGCCCCCTACGCCAGTGGCAAGCGCCGCATCGAACAGGTCCGCTATTCCTGGGAGGAGTTGGCGCAAGAGACGGGCGTGCACTCTGAGGAAATCGGGCTGCGGGCGGCGGATTTTGGCGTCCATTATTGGACCAGCCACCATCCGTACGTCGTCCCCGAGCCCTGCACACTCGAACCGACCGAGTCGTATTCGCAGGACGAACTCGACGAATACGCCGCCATCCTGGCCCACGTGGCGGAAGAGGCCCGTACCGACCCGGAGTTGGTCAAGACGGCTCCCCACAACAGCACCATCCACACCATTGATCCCGCCCCCTTCGACGATCCGTCACAATGGGCGATCACGTGGCGGGCCTACCGGAGGAAGGTACGCCAGTGGGACAAAAACGACTAGGCCTGATCGTCAACCCGGTGGCCGGGATCGGCGGGCGGGTCGGGCTCAAAGGCAGCGATGGGACAGAGATCCAAAAGAAGGCGCGGGAGTTGGGGGCCGTGCCTGAAGCACTGAACCGGGCCGTCGAGGCGCTGGAACGGATCAAGCCTGTAGGCGATCTCCAGATCATCACCTACCCCGGCGAGATGGGAGAGGACGCGGCCCGCGCCAGCGGATTCGTGCCCACCGTCATCGGTTCGATCGAGCGAGGGGAAACGACCGCCGAAGACACCCGCAACGCGGCCCGGGACATGCAGCGGTTGGAGGTGGACCTTGTGCTCTTTGCCGGCGGAGACGGCACGGCCAGAGACGTTTACAGTGCCATCGGAGAAGGCTCGGATGTAGCGGATGGGTACATCCGACGCATCCGCCTGGTCCTGGGCATCCCTGCCGGAGTCAAGATCCACTCGGCGGTCTTTGCCACGAACCCCAGGAGTGCAGGGGACCTGGCCCTGCTGGTGTTGCAAGGGAGGGCATCAGGACGGCGGGAGGCCGAGGTGATGGACATAGACGAGGAGGCCTTTCGACAGGGCATCGTGGCAGCCAGGTTGTACGGCTATCTCAACATCCCGTTTCAGCGCCGGCTGGTCCAAGGGCTCAAAGCCGCCAGCGATCCCGGAGAAAAGGCGGCCACAGAGGCCATTGCCTGGGAGGTCGTGGACGGCATGGACGACGACGGCTACCGCTATCTCTACATCATCGGGCCTGGGACGACGACCCGGGCGATTGCATCCAGGCTGGGGGTGCCCAAGACGCTGCTGGGCGTGGACGTGGTGCGGGGGGGGGAACTGGTGGCCGCCGACGCCAACGAGTCCCAACTGCTGGCACTGCTGGAGGAGCACCTGGCGAAGGTCGTCGTCACCCCCATCGGCGGCCAGGGCTACATCTTTGGCCGCGGGAACCAGCAGATCAGCCCACGCGTGATCGAGCGAGTGGGCAAAGAACACGTAATCGTGGTGAGCACGGCCGCGAAAATTCAGGCGCTGGGCGGACGGCCGCTCCTGGTGGACACCGGCGACCGGGAAGTGGACCGCATGCTCAGCGGCTACATCCGGGTGGTCACCGGATACCGCGAGCAAACGGTGTACAAAGTTTCGTGCTGAGGAGAGAATCATCATGCGCCTTGCTGGCAAAGTAGCGTTGATCACGGGCGGAACCTCGGGCATCGGCCAGGCCACAGCGCTCCTCCTGGCCCAGGAGGGAGCCAAGGTCGCCCTCATCGGCCGCAGCGAGGAGCGGGGGCAGGCGGTAGTGAAGGGAATCGCGCGGGCCGGCGGAACGGCGATCTTTATCCGCTCCGACGTACGCCTGGCCGAGGAGTGCCGCCGGGCCGTGGAGGAGACGCTGCGGGCGTTTGGCCGGCTGGACATCCTCTTCAATAACGCGGGCGTCTTTTTCCCAAACACGGCGCCGGACAGCACCGAGGAGGAATGGGACCTGACGCTGGACGTTAACCTCAAAGGAACGTACCTGATGTGCAAGTTCGCGCTCCCGGCCATGATCGCGCAGGGGAGCGGGGCCATCATCAACAACGGTTCAGGCTGGGGGCTGGTGGGAGGCGACCGGGCAGCCGCCTATTGTGCCTCCAAGGGGGGCGTGGTGCTGCTGACCAGGGCCATGGCCGTGGACCACAGCCGGCAGGGCATCCGCGTCAACTGCGTATGCCCGGGCGACGTGGACACCCCCATGCTGGTGAAAGATGCCAAAGTGAGAGGGCTGACGTGGGACGAGTACATAGCGGGGGCGGCCAACCGTCCCATGGGGCGCATCGGCCGCCCAGAGGAGATCGCCAAAGCGGTCCTCTTCCTGGCGTCGGACGATGCTTCGTTCGTGACCGGCGCGGTCCTGGCGGTGGACGGCGGCGGGACCGCGGATTAGCGCTTTTGACAGGAGGGATCATGGGTGTTCTGACGGGGAAACGGGCGCTCATCACTGGCGGCGCGTCGGGCATCGGGCGGGCGACGGCCCTGTTGTTTGCCCGCGAGGGGGCAGCGGTGGCGGTGGCAGACGTGGACCAGGCCAACGGAGAGGCGGTCGTGCGGGAAATCGTCGAACAAGGGGGCCGGGCCATCTTCATACGCTGCGACGTGACCCAGGCCGCGGATTGCGAACGGGCGGTGGCGCAGGCCGTCGGCGCATTAGGCGGCCTCGACGTCCTGTCCAACAACGCCGGCATCATCCGGCGGGCGGCGGTGCCGGAGACGAGCGAGGCGGATTGGGATCGGGTGATGGCGGTCAACGTCAAGTCGGTATTCCTGCTCTCCAAGTACGCGGTTCCTGCCATGGCCCAGGCGGGCGGCGGCGCGATCATCAACACCGCCTCGGGCTGGGGGCTGGTCGGCGGGCGCAAGGCCGCGGCATACTGTGCCTCCAAGGGTGCGGTGGTGCTGCTGACCAAGGCCATGGCGCTCGACCACGGCGAGCAGAACATCCGCGTCAACTGCATCTGCCCCGGCGACACGGACACCGGGATGCTGCGTAACGAGGCCCAGCAACTGGGGGAGCCATACGAACGCTTTCTGGTCGAATCTGCGCAGCGGCCACTCAAGCGCATCGGCCGGCCAGAGGAAATCGCCCAGGCAGCGCTGTACCTGGCCAGCGAGGCCTCGTCCTTCGTCACCGGCACGGCGCTGGTGGTGGATGGCGGCGGGCTGGCAGGATAGGGGGGAGCGATGCACGGCTTGCCTGTCATTCCGAGCGTACATGGATGTACTCATCCACGGAATCTCAGCGGCAAACGGGTCCTCATCACCGGCGGGGCGGGCGGCATCGGCACAGCGACGGCGGCCCGCTTCTTGGAGGAAGGGGCGCGCGTGGCGGTATTGGATCGGGACGAGGCAGGGTGCGCGCGGGTCACGCGCCAGTTGCCGGCGCTGAGCGGCACCGTGCGCGCCGACGTCTCGGACGCGGCGGCCGTGGCACGGGCGTTCGAGGAACTGGACCGCCTGGTGGGGGGCTTGGACGTGCTGATCAACAACGCCGGGATCAGCGTGCGGAGCCCCTTCATGGACATCACCCCCCAGCAGTGGCGCCAGGTGATCGAGACGAACCTCAACGGGATGTTCTTCGTGGCCCAGGAGGCCGCCCGGCGCATGCTGGGGGGGGGCGGCGGCGTGATCCTAAACATGGGTTCGACCAACGGCCTGCTGGGCTACCCTTTCTACGCCGACTACAACACCTCCAAGGCCGGCGTGATCGAACTGACGCGCTCCATGGCGCTGGAACTGGCCCCCACAGTGCGCGTGAACGCCATCTGCCCCGGCTTCATCCTGACGCCGATGCAGGAGGCGGAATACACGCCCCCCATGCTGCGCGAGTTCGCGAGCAAGGTGCCGCTGGGGCGGGTGGGCCGGCCGGAGGAGGTGGCAGCGCTGTTCGCCTTTCTCGCCTCCGACGAGGCAGCGTTCATCACCGGGCAAACCTTTGTGATTGACGGCGGGGAGATCGCGGGAGGGCTGGCCAGCCGATAAAGCACGCTCCAAGCGGACAACAGTCCGCGTCCTGCCTTCTCCCAAGGCTCCCAGCGGACAACAGTCCGCGTTCCGCCTTCTCCCAAGGCTCCCAGCGGACAACAGTCCGCGTTCCGCGTCTCAAATGGGTTACGAAATGGGCCAGATCGTTGACGTAACAGAACTGGAATGGCAACCGGTGCGCCCAGACGTGGCGCGCGAGGTGTATGGCAAGACGCTGTTGGCGGATGATGTGAAGATCGTGCTGACCCGCGTGGCACCGGGCGGCGGGTTCTCCTTGCACCGGGACGATTATGGGCACCTGTTCTACTTTCTCGGCGGGGAAGGAGTCGTCTGGGTCGAGGGAAACCGGTACCCGGCCGGGCCGGGGCTGCTCGTGCGGGTGGCGGCGGGCGAACCGCACGCCTACGAGAACACGGGCGCCGAAGATCTGACGCTGCTCTCGGTCAATATATCCGGCTGAGATGTGCCTGCCGAAACCTAAGTGGTTCCGGCTGGCTGAGAATGCATGGCAGCGCCACACGGCATCTCGCTGTTTTCTAGCCTTGCGTTTACTTCCGTCATACCGCCATACATTAGAATAACGGTTGCAGCATATCTGCACCGGCCCAAGGGAACACGGCCAAACAGGATAAGGAAAGGAGGTGATTTCAATGAAAGGCAAGAAAACGCTGTACATTGCCATGATCGTCGCCGGCGTCGTCATTTTGGTCTTGGCTCTGGCAGCCGATTACATCGGGATCGGCAACGTAGGCACGCCCGCTCTGGGACTTCGTCAGATCGTGGGCGCCATCGTGGGAGCCGTTGTGGCCATCGCAGGGCTGATCCTGACGCTCAGGAAATAGCCTGCCGCAAAGCCCCTCAGCCATCGGCCTTGTAAGGAGGTGGTGCATATCGTGGGGCGATGTCCCGTGCGTGGCGTCCGGATTCGACTACCGGGTGGACATTCCGGAGACGCTGTCGTTCATTGACTCCGTAATCGCCGGTCTCGAATAGCGGCCGAAGCAGTCAACGACGCGCATAACCCCATCGTTGCCGGGGCGGATGGCTCCGCCCCGGTTTCTTGATGTAAGGCTGTGGGGCAGGCTAGAAAGCCTGCCCCACTCTTTGTATCAACGCCTGCACCTACAGTTGGCCTAGCCGTTCTTGAAGACCATGGGTAGGAAGACCGGCTTGTTCATGTATATGAACTGCAGGCGGCCTTCAATGGCTGGCGCTATAGGAGCAGTCTGGGCTTTAACGTAGTTGATCACGGCATCGCGCACGTAATACTGCGTGTCTGCCACGATCTGGTCGAGCGGCCACAGCGTCACGCCGTCGTCGTTAAAGTTGCACGAGCCTGCCGCCAGGTAGTTGACGGTCGAGACGGTGTAGTACTTGGTGGCATCCAGGAAATTCACGGCCTGACTGTTGACGGTCAGCGACACGACGTTGTTGCCGCTGGGCAGGAGGGGATAGGTGTCCCGATACGTGATCTGCCCGACCGAGTTGGTGTCCAACATGCAGGTGGTGTAGTACGAGTAACCGCCGTAACCGGGCACGTACTTGTAGTAGTAGTAGTTGCGGTAGGCACGCTCGAGGATGGTCTTGAGTTGTGGGCCGTTCATTCTCAATGCCACCAGCGAGTTCTCGTACGGCATCAGCGTGAACATGTTGGCCACCGTCAGCGTATAGGGATCGGTCGCCGTGGCCGTGTCCGCCACCTTCCTGTTGGACATGGCACCGGAGAGGTGGAAGTCCGCATTGATACCGTGTTGGGCCAGTTCCCACACCGAGGCGTCCACCTGGAGGTTGGTGCCGTTGGTCTCCTGCGTGTAGCCCTGGAGAGCGTCAATGGGGACAGTGGTGTGGCCAAGCACGGTGTCGTTGTAGGTGTTCAAGTAGGTGACGTAGGGGTCAACGATGGCCTTGATGGCCGGGTCTTCCGGCGTGGCGGCCAGATCCACCTTCAGATAACGCCCGGCGCGCGCTACCACCTGGTAGGCGCCACCTCCCGCAGGCAACAGTCCCAGGACCACTTCGCCCAGGTAACTATTGTACCGATAGGCCTGGTTGATGATGATCGGGACGTTGTTCGCGCTGCCCACGATGGCCGGCAGATACTGGTAGTCGCCTGACGCATCGGTCTGCTTGCTGGGATCGGTGTGGCTGTGGCCGCCGATGATCGCATCAATCCCCGTCGTCTGTGCAGCCAGATAGGTATCTACGTTGGTATCCACCTCGACGCTCTTGGGATTGGTGGTGAAGCCGATGTGCGTCAGTGCCACCACCACGTCGTTGCCAGCCTGCAAGCCCGGCACGCGTGCTTGTGCCTCGCTGATCGGATTCGTAAAGTTCAGGCCGACGATGTTGCTGGGCAGTTCGTAGTTGGGGACGCGGTGATTGCCGATGCCCAGAACCGCCACGTGAATGCTGCCTGACGGACCAGGCAGCGAAGTGGCCACGTACGGCCTGACAGGGACCTGATTGAGGCCATAGCGCCCGTCATCATAGACGTTGGCCTGCAAGATCGGAAAGGTGGCCTGGCGGAGCACATTGACGAAGGTGGTGTTGCCAAAGTTGAATTCGTGGTTGCCCAACGTCATGGCCGTGTAATTCATGGCGTTCATCGCCGCGATGATCGGCTGTGTCCTCAGCCCCGGCGGCAGCGGTGTACCATCGGCCGCGTATCCCAGGGGTGCAGTCTTAAAGTAGTACATCATCGCGTCGCCCTGGATCGTGTCGCCGGCATTGAGCAGGATGGTACGGCTAGAGTTGTGTGCCCGCTCCTGGTTGACCAATGTCGCCAACTGAGTATAGCCGACGTAGGCACCCTTGGCCAGATTGCCGTGCGAGTCGTTGTGGTGCAGGATGGTGACAGGGATGACGCTGCCGCCAGCGGCCGTCCCGTCGCGCGTGATGCGCCCGTCCAGTGTCTCACTGTAGGGAGTGGTGATGGTATAGTTAGTGGAGACCCAACGTTCGACGCCATCGAGCATGTCGCCCCAGTAACTGATGTTGGTCATGTACTTGAAGGGGAGAAAACCGTCCTGGCCGGCCGGCGCAAGGAACTCGTTGGTGCCCACAAGGTAGGTCTGGGTCATTACCAGTGGCTCCCAAACGTCGGTCACACGGTCCTTGACGGTGATGTCGTACGCACCCCAAGCCCACGGCTGCGGGCCGGGCAACGTGTCCGTGTAGCTGTAGAAGGTAAAGCGAATGCCCGCCACCTGGATCGCGCCCTTGAACAGCGTGGCACTCTGGTTGAGCAGGTCCACGATCTGCGCGCCGGTCATGTCGCCGACGATAGTCTGGTTGCCGAACGGCAGGACGTTGTATAGCAGGCCGTGTGTCAACGTATACGGAGTCACACCACCTGTGAGGATGTCCGCGCGCAACCCACCGGCGTTGTTGAAGACCATGTCCACGTCATTGAGTGGCTGGGCGTCGTTGTTCAGATCCTCGTAGATGGCATCGTTGACGAACTTGCCCATCAACGAATCGCCGTTGTAGTCGCGCACCAGGTCTACGTTGGTATAGCCGACGACTCGGCTGATCTGTTCCTGGTACCACGAGTCGCTGGCCCACGTGTCAATGACGGCCTTGATGGTGGCGTCTTCATCTCCAGAAGTGCTCACCACCAGCCGTTGCCAACTGACGTTCACGGCTCCAGTGGCCTCGTCAATCACGAGCGTAGCCTGGCCGACTTTGCGCCCGGCATAGTGCGCCTGGACCACCGTCGTGCCACTGATGACCTGTGCAGCGGCCAGATCGGTGTGGCTGTGCCCGCCGATGATCAAAGGCACCGGCTTGCCTGCATCTACCAGTTTCCTGGCTAACGTCTGGTCACCGTACACGGTGAAGCCATACCCGTAGCCGCCATCGGTGTTGCCGATGTGGCTGAGCACGACAATCGCGTCCGCCCCGGCGGTCTCGATCGCATCGTAATAGTGGATGATAGACTCCGCCGGATCTTTGAAGCACAACCCCTGGGTGGCCGCAGCGATGGTGATGTATGGCGTCTCCTGCGAGGTCACGCCGACGATGCCCAGGACAGCCTGATTGCCCGGCGCACCCACGGTCATGGTGATCCATGGCCTGGCAAAGGACGGCGATGTCCAGCCAGCCGTATCGCACGAACCGGTGTCGTTGACGACGATGTTGGCCGAGACAAAGGAAAACGTACCTCTATCGGGCTCCGGTGTAGCCGCCTGTACCGTGCGGCTGATCAGCACCGTCTGGCCCCAGTCGAACTCGTGGTTGCCGAAGGTGACAGCGTTGTAACCGAGCGCCTTGTACACGTCAATGGTGGACTCGCCTTGGAAGAGGTTCGACAGCAGGGTCCCCTGCATCATGTCGCCTGCGTCAAGCAGAACAACGTTACTTGCGCCCACGCTCGCCCGCACGTCGTTGATCACGTCCGCAACCCGCGCCATGCCGGGGTTACTCCCGGCGAGTTCCAGGTTGCCGTGGAAGTCGTTGGTGTGCAGGACGGTGATGGTCACCACCTGGCTCGGCGCCAACGCCGGAACATGTGCAACAGCAGGCTGCATTACCTGAGGGTCGGTGTAAGCCGGGCTCAAGTCGCCTGCCCGCACGGCCGATGCAGGACGTTGTAGCTGGGCAGTGGGAGGCTGGGCAAGCACCGGACTTATCAGCGCTATGCTCAAGACGACGGTCAAGAGTAGCGCCCTGTGGAAAATGCGAGACATGTTTTTCCCTCCTTGTTTGGTATACCCAACTCAGAGAGTCGGTGCGATGGCTAGCAACTTTCGTAGCCTTGGAGTTCGATCAACGTTCTGGCGATCAACCACCTCCTTTCGTCAGAGCGACGCTGACAGGTGCAACCCGGATACTACCTTCTCCCAACAAAGCAGGCGACGAGACGGCTGTATCTTATTGATATAGGGGGAACGTGATGGAGAGAAGCCACAGTGTCAAGGTCCCACCCTCAACAGACCTCACAACCTGATTATATACCACATTCCGTGAATGGTCAAACAACCAATGTCGAAAGGAGACAAAAGTGGCCCGGCAGGACTTGCTCCCATTTCCAAACTGTGGTAGAATGTATGTAAGCTTTGATCGAGTTGCTGAGAAGAACGAGTGATGACGTTTATACCTTTTGCCAGCGCGCTGAATAGCCTCCTTAGCGGCAACCTTCTCCTCGGGAGAAGGTAGTTTCGCTTGGGAGGGCGCTGGCACCAGGCTCACCTTACGGCATCGGGTCACATCAAGCCTCCCCAAGCGGGAGGCTTTTTCGTTTCATGGTGCATTTACAGGAGGTGTTCCATGGGGCTTGCGAAGCATACCCCACCGTCAATCGCCGGGCCGGCCAGGCCGGCTCCCAGTGCCCGGTAGGCCGGGAGGACGAATTGTGCTCCTCTCCGGTTGTCCAGGGCCACTCTGAGAGGAGGACAGAAATGGAAGGCGCAGACGAAAGACCTATTGACGAATACGATCCCCAGGCCATCGAGGCCACATGGCAGGCGCGCTGGGCTGAAACGGGCATATACTGCACCCCCACGCCCGTAGAGGATGCCCGCACGTTCTACTGCCTGGAATTCTTCCCCTACCCCTCCGGCGACGGCCTGAGCGTGGGCCACGGGCGCAACTATGTGCCGAGCGACGTCATCTCGCGCTATCACCGCATGAAGGGGGACGCCGTGCTCCACCCCATGGGCTGGGACGCCTTTGGCCTGCCGGCGGAGAACGAGGCGATCCGCAAGGGCATCCATCCCCACGAGACGACGACCCGCTACGCGGCCAACTACCGCCGCCAGATGACGTTGATCGGCTGCTCCTACGATTGGGAGCGCGAGATCAATTCCAGCGTGCCCGAGTTTTACCGTTGGACCCAGTTCTTCTTCCTGCTGTTGTACCGGCGCGGCCTGGCCTACCGCGCGGCGGGCCGCCAGTGGTGGTGCCCGGCCTGCAAGACCGTGCTGGCCAACGAGCAGGTCGAGTCGGGCGGCGTGTGCTGGCGCGGCCACGCGGGGGTCTACAAGCGGGACATGGAGCAGTGGTACTTGGCCATCACCGCCTACGCCGACGAACTGCTGGCCGGCCTGGAGACGCTGGACTGGCCCGAGCACGTGCTGGCCATGCAGCGCAACTGGATCGGGCGCAGCGAAGGGGTCAAGTTCGAAATGGCGGCCGGATTGGAACAATCCGCGGAAGGCACCGCAGCGCGGTTCACGATCTACACTACCCGGCCCGACACCATCTATGGCATGACGTTCGCCGTGCTTTCCCCCGAGCACCCGCTGGTGGCCAGACCGGAACGATCCACCATCACCACGCCGGAGCAGCGCGCAAAAGTGACGGCCTACTGCCAGGCTGCCGCGCGCCGCAGCGAGTTAGAGCGCGTACAGGCCGGGCGCGACGGGGTCTTTACCGGCGCGTACGCGATCAATCCGGTCAACGGCGCACGGGTGCCGGTCTACGTGGCCGACTATGTGCTGATGGGCTACGGCGGCGGCGCGATCATGGGGGTGCCCGCCCACGACGAGCGGGATTTTGACTTCGCCGCACGGCACGCCATCGCGGCCCCGGATGCAAGGGATGTACTCATCCCCCTCATCCGCGTTGTCATCGCGCCACCGGGCTGGGACGGCCAGCGGCTGGCCGCCGCCTACACCGGCCCAGGTACGATGGTCAACTCCGGTCCGTGGGATGGGCTGCCCTCCGCTGAGGCAGCGACGCGGATCGCAGAGTGGATGGAAGCGCAGTCCATTGGCCGCCGCACGGTGCAGGTTCGCATGCGGGACTGGTTGATCTCGCGCCAGCGGTACTGGGGGGCGCCGATCCCCATCGTCTATTGTGCCGCATGCGGCACCGTGCCCGTGCCGGAGCGCGACCTGCCGGTCTTGCTGCCCCACGTCGAGGAGTGGCTGCCGGGCGACGACGGCCGCTCGCCGCTGGCCAACGTGCCCGAGTTCGTTCACACCACCTGTCCTCAGTGCGGCGGCCCGGCCCGGCGCGAAACGGACACCCTGGACGGCTTTGCCTGCTCCAGTTGGTACTTTTTGCGCTTCGTGAGCCCACACTATGAGCAGGGCCCCTTCGATCCACAGGCGCTGGCCCAGTGGGGGCCGCCCGACCTGTACGTGGGCGGCGCGGAGCACGCCGTGATGCACCTGTTGTACGCCCGCTTCTGGACCAAGGTGATGGCCGACGCCGGGCTGGTGCCCTTCCGTGAGCCGTTCCCGGTGCTGCGCAGCCAGGGGGTCATGCACGCCCGCGACCTGGATAGCGGCCAGGCCCGCCGCATGTCCAAGTCGGCCGGCAACGTCGTCACGCCGGACGCCGTCGCCGGGGCCTACGGCGCGGACGCGCTGCGCGTCTATCTGCTGTTCATGGCCCCCTTCGATAACAACACCATCTGGGAGGAGGAAGGGGTCGTCGGCGCCAGGCGCTTCTTGCAGCGCTTCTGGCGGTTGGCCAACGCCGTCGCTGCCACCCACCCTGCAAGCCCTCCACGCAGTGGAGGCCCCACAGTAGTGGGGGGAGGCCCCACAGTAGTGGGGGGAGGCCCCACAGTAGTGGGGGGAGGCCCCACAGTAGTGGGGGCCGGTGACAGCCCACCCACGCCTGCCCCTCCGGCAAGCCCCCCACGTAGTGGGGGGTCTAGTGACGGCTCACCCACGCCCACTCATCTGTCCCACACCATATCTCACACCGTCCAGTCCGTCACCGCCGACGTCGAGGCCTTCAAGTTCAACACCGCCATCGCCACGCTGATGGAATACCTGAACGACCTGGTCGCCTACCGCCGGACTCACGGCGTCACGGGGGAACTGGCCGAGGCCATCCGCATCTTCGTCCTGCTGCTGGCCCCTTTCGCCCCCCACGTGGCCGAGGAACTGTGGGCACGGCTGGGCGGCCCCTATAGCGTCCACCAGCAGGCGTGGCCTGTGTGGGAGGAGCCCGGAGTGGCCGAGGAGACAATCACGCTGATCGTGCAGGTGGACGGCCGGGTGCGGGACAAACTGACGGTGCCTGCCGGCATCGGCGAGGCGGAGGCCCGCCAGCGGGCGCTGGAGTGCGCCGGCGTGCGTCGCCAGTTGGACGGCCGCCGCGTGGCGCGCGCGATCTACGTGCCGGGCCGGCTGGTGAACGTGGTGACTGAGAGCACAACCACGTAATGCGGCGCGTTCGTAGTGGCGACTTCAGTCGCTCTTTCCGCCGCACAACGACTAAAGTCGTCACTACGAGGCTGCTACAGGGCGGGGGGCTTGCGTCTCCCGCCGCTTGCCCTATAATTGCCGTCGTGATCGAGGTCCAGGGACTCACCAAGCGCTTCCAGAGGCTGGTGGCAGTGAACGCAGTGTCCTTCACCTGCTACGACGGCGAGGTCTTCGGCCTGCTGGGCCCCAACGGCGCCGGCAAGACGACGCTGCTGCGACTACTGGCCTCCGTGCTGGAGCCGACCGCCGGCACCGCCCTGGTGGATGGGCTGGACGTACGTAAGGCGAGCGCCCGTGTGCGCGCCCGCGTGGGCCTGCTGGTGGAAGCGGCGGGCCTGTACGCCCGCTTCACCCCGCGCGAGCATCTGCGCTTCTACGGCCGCCTGCACGGCCTGGACGGCCCGCCGTTGGAGCGGCGGGTGGCGGACGTATTGGACATGCTGGAGATGGCCGATTTCGCCGACCGGCGCACGGAGGGCTTTTCCGCCGGCATGGGCCGCCGGGTGATCCTGGGGCAGGCACTGGTCCACGACCCACCCAACGTCATCCTCGACGAGCCCACCGGTGGCCTGGACGTGATGAGCACGCGCAAGGTGCGGGCGCTCATCGCCCGTTTCCGCGACGAGGGACGCTGCGTCTTGATCTCGACCCACCTGATGAGCGAGGCGCAACGGTTGTGCGACCGCGTCGCCATCATCCACCGGGGGCATTTGCAGGCGGTGGGGGCACCGGCGGGCATCATCGCTCAGACCGGGGCGGGCGACCTGGAGGAGGCGTTCGTGCGCATCGTGGGCGAGGAGCGGCTGCAGGCCGACTTGCGGGAGGAGAAACGCCCGCGCCGCTGGTACCAGTTCTGGCAGCGGGAGCGTCCAGGGAGCCGGACCGATGCTTAACGTGCTGCGCACCATCTTCGTCAAGGAAGCGCTCGACCTGCTGCGGGACCGGCGGGCGCTGCTCTTCCTGTTCGCCCCACCGTTGTTGCTGCCGCTGCTGGGGGCGGTCGGTGGCGCATTCTTGTTGTGGCAGGTCATTCGCCAGACCCGTGGCGGCCTGCCGGTGGCCGTCGTCAATGGAGGGCAGTTGCCAGCGCTGATCGCCAAACTGGAGCACCGGGGCGTGCTGCGATTGGTCAGCGAGCCCCTGGACGTGGAAGGAGCACTGCAGCGCGGCGAACTGATGGCGGTGCTCGAGGTGCCACCCGACGCTGCGGGGCGGCTGGCAGCCGAAGAGCCGCTCACGCTCACGCTGACCAGCAGCCGCAGCGGGTGGCTGCCCGACCTGGCCGTCGCCTCGATCCAGCAGGAGTTGAACGTGTACGGCGGCGAGGTGCTGGCGGAGCGGCTGGCCCGGCGCCGGTTGGACGCGGGATGGACCAGGCCGGTCCGCCTGGAGCGGAAGGCTGCCGCGCCGGCAGGCGTAGCCGCGGCCCCGCTTGCCGCGGGCGGGGCGCTGCCTTCGTCCATGGGCAACGTCTTCCTGCTGCTGGCCATCACCACGTGGGCCGTCACCGGCGGGTTGAGCATGATGGCCTACATGACCGTCGGGGAGAAGGAGCGCCGCACGATGGAATCGTTGCTCATCACCCCGGCCAACCGGATCGGGATCGTGGTGGGCAAGATCGCGCTCAGCATCATCGTCTCGGCCATCACTATCGGGCTATGGTCGCTGGACAGCCTGGCTTACACGCTCTTGATCTCCGCCATGCCGTCGGGTTTCGGCGGTTTTGCTGCCCCTATCGTCTCCGAGTGGCGAGACCTGGGCCTGGCCATCGTGTGGTTAATGTTGTTGATGTTGCCCCTGATGACCATGGCGAACGGGCTGGTGGCAGCAGTGTGCACCTTCACCAGGAACTACCGCGAGTCGAACCTCTTCCTGGGCCTCCTGCAATTGCTGCTTCCGGGACTGGCTGTCCTGGCGACCTTCGGCATCGGGGCCACGCCTTCGTTGGTCGTGTATGCGCTGCCGGTGGTGGGCGTGTTGGTGGCCATGCGGGACCTCCTGGGGGGCGGGGTGGCGGCGGGAGCACTGGCCCTGGCGTGGGCGGCGGCGGCCGTCTACGCGGTAGGGGCCATCCTCCTGGCGGCCTACATCTTCTCGCGCGAGTGGGCGCTGATGCGGGGGGTATGACGATCCCCTACTTGACACGTTATCCCTGCTGCGCTATCATACTCCCATCATGTTCGAGCAACTTGGCCTCTTCGGCTTTCAAGGCTCGACCTTCTCCGAGCCGTATACCGTCAGCCAACTCACCGGCACCATCCGCCGCCTGATCGAGGGGGAGCCAGACCTGAACGACGTGTGGGTCGAGGGGGAGGTCTCCAACTTTAGCCGCCCCACCTCCGGCCACTGCTACTTTACACTCAAGGACGCCAGCGCCCAGCTCGGCTGCGTGATGTGGCGCAACGTCGCCCAGGCGCAGACTTACCTGCCGGCCAGTGGAGACCTGGTGCTGGCCCACGGGCGGGTGGGCGTGTATGAGGCGGGCGGACGCTACCAACTCTACGCAGATCAACTCCGGCCGGCCGGCCTGGGCCACCTCTACCAGCAGTTCGAACGGCTCAAGGCGCGCCTGGAGGCCGAAGGACTGTTCGCCCCGGAGCGCAAGCGGCCCCTGCCCCCCTTTCCCCGCCGCATCGGCGTCGTCACTTCCCCCTCCGCCGCGGCGCTGCGCGACATCCTCACTATTTTGAGCCGCCGTTACCCCCTGGCCGAGGTACTGCTTGCGCCCACGCCGGTGCAGGGGGACGAGGCCCCGCCCCACATCGTGGCCGCGCTGGAGGCGCTCAACCGGCGGGACGACGTGGACGTCATCATCGTCGCCCGCGGGGGCGGAAGCCTGGAGGAACTGTGGGCCTTTAATGACGAGCGGGTGGCCCGCGCCATCGCCGGTTCCCGCATCCCGGTCATCTGTGGCGTGGGGCACGAGACCGACTTTACCCTGGCCGACTTGGCCGCCGACGTGCGTGCCCCCACCCCCTCCGCCGCTGCCGAACTGGTGGCCCCCGACTGCGCGGACCTGCGCGCGCTCGTCGCGGGGATGGCGGAGACGCTCACAACGACGCTGCGCGGCACTATTGGGGAGCAGCACTGGAGGCTGGCCGGGCAAGCGCGGGCACTCAAGCACCTCTCTCCGGCCGCCCAATTGGCCCAGGCGCGCCAGCGGGTGGACGACCTGCTGGGCCGGGCGCAGGTGGGGTTGAACCACAGCCTGGTGCTGCGCCGCGAGTGCCTGAGTGGTCTCGCCGGGCGGTTGGCGGGGGTCAGCCCGCTGGGAACGCTGGAGCGCGGGTACGCCATCGTGCGCCACCGGCGCACAGAGGCGGTCGTGCGCTCGGTGGCCCAGGTTACAGCGGGCGACGTGCTCGGCATCCGCGTCGCCGATGGGGAGTTTGAGGCGGAAGTGTCATTGTGATGCTATGAGTAGTAGAGAAGGCGATGGGGTTACGTGTCTGAGGCAAATCCTCCGGCGTGGCTTGGCGCGTCTACGTGCTCACACAGCGCTGGTTCAACTCATCGGCGTGGCAGTGTGCATCCTGCCATTGCTCTTCCCCACTCACGTCCCGTCGTGGGCTATTCCTGCCTCGCTTGTGGGCCTGGTGTTGCTTCTCGTCGCCGGATACCTGCTGGCGGGGCGGCCTGTCGCCCGTACACCGGTGGACATCCCCATCTGGCTGTTGCTATTGCTGCTGCCGGTCACGATCCTGATTACCCCTGACCGCAATCTGACTCTCCCCCACGTGTACAAGGTAGTTGGAAGCGTGGCCTTGTTTTATGGAATTGTGGGAGCGTTCGAAGAAAAACCATGGTTTGGCCTGAGTGCGTTCGTCATCTGCACACTTGGAGTGATATTGGCAATCCTCATCCTGTTTGGCACAAGATGGACTTCTGCCAAGCTGCCCTGGCTTCCATTCGACCTGTACCGGCTCTTCCCACGCCTGGTTCGTCCATTCTGGAATCCCAAGGGATTCAGCAGCAACATCGCCGGGGGCACGTTGGCTATGTTGTTGCCGGTTCCGATCGCCTATCTGTTCTGCGGACATAGACTCCTGGTTCGCCTGGGTGCTCTGCTGGAGGTCGTGGTGGTGAGCCTGGTCCTGCTACTCACACAATCGCGCGGTGCACTGGTCGCCCTGGCGGCAGGGGGCCTGGCGATGCTGGTGGCCCACAATGCTCGCAGCCCCCGTCTCGGGGGCGTCCGCTGGCTCGTCGTCACTGTGCTTTTGACAATCGCGGGTGTGCTGGCGTTACGGTTCATGGGAGCGGATAGCCTCCTGACGTCTGATTTGAACACCGCTGCCGGGAGCGCAGTAAACAGCGCACAGGGACGATTGGAGTTGTGGTCGCGCGGTATGATGATGCTTCAGGATTTCCCGTTCACCGGCATTGGATTTGGGACGGTGGTCAAAGTGATGCCGCTCCTCTACCCGACCTTCGTGATCCCGAACAATGGCGAGATCGAGCACGTGCACAATCTATATCTCGAGGCCGGCGTGGATTTGGGATTTCCTGGCTTGATCGCCACGCTAGGCTTTCTATTGGGCTTGCTCTACCTTTCCTGGCGTGCAACGCAGCGTCATGGCGGCACCGGGCTCGGGCCACTGGCGTCGGGGACGCTAGGAATGCTCGTCGTCTTCGCGGTGCACGGCCTCACCGATAATCTCACCTTTTATCCCAGGGCACACTTTATCGCCTGGGCGTTGTTTGGGCTCGCGGTCGCGCTAGGGTTACGTCCTGTCCGCGATGACGAGCCGCCTATCGCAAATGCGCCTCCCCGCTAGCAGCAATGTCCACAAGGCAAGGGCACTTGATTCGTCTGTCTGCGACCAACAAAACCGGGGTGTACGAGCAAAAACCGGTCCATCCCTGGCTGAGCGTCGTATGGATCACAATTCTGGCATTGGCGATCCGCCTGGCCTGGTTGGGGAGCAAAAGTCTATGGGTAGATGAGGCGGATAGTTTCTATTTCGCCAGCCATACGTTCCCCGAGATCTTTTCCCGCCTGTGTGACCCTCATCCCCCCGGGTATTATGCCCTGCTGCGCGTGTCATTGGCATTGGGCCACAGTGAGTTCTGGGTACGCCTGCCTTCCGCCGTCGCGGGTGCGTTGGCAGTTCCCATGCTGTATGCCCTGGGCCTGCTCGCAGCCCCCGTCTCGGGGGCGTCTCAACTGGGTGCTGCCTTCAGCATGCGGGGGTTGGATCGGCGTACTGGTGTCCTGGCATCCTTGTTGCTGGCAGTGGCACCGTTACACGTCTGGTATTCGCAAGAGGCGCGCATGTATGCCCTGGTGACGACTTTGGGGTTGTGCGCCGTGTATTTTGCCTTGCGTTTTGCTCTCCATAGGCGTGCAGTAGATGCGCTGGGCTACGTGTTGGTCGCCTTTGCTGCGCTGTATGTGGATCAGTCCTCGGGCTTGCCATTGCTGCTGGCGAACCTGCTGTGGGGTGGGCTTTGGCTTCGCCGGCGCCGGGAGTGGGCAGGACGAGGCTGGTGGGAACTTGCCACCTGGGCCGGCCTACAACTGATCGTGGGTGTAACCTTCTGGCTGTGGTGGTCACAAGCGTTGTTCCCTTCGCTTTTTGGTGCTGGTACGGTCTATCAACTGGCGATGGTTATGCTCGTCCTCCAGCGATTTGGGTTGCCGGTCACTCTGGCTAGCGTTAGATGGATGTTCATGATCGGGCCAGTGATCATTATAGCGGCAGGAATATGGCTCTATGTATCGCTGGTACGGCGCCATTGGATGTCCAGGTTGCTCCCTTGTGTGGCACCAGTGGTCGTGGCCTTATTTGTACTGGTTACAATCGGGTCTACCATTCCAAGGGGATTCACAGCCAAGCGCCTGTTGGTCAGTCTGCTGCCCTATGGCCTGCTGATCAGTGCCTGGGCCATGCAGAGGCTTCAGTTTAAACGCTGGCTATGGTCTGCTACCGTCATATCTTCACTGGTGCTGTCGGCGGTCAATATATGGCTGGTACCCAAAGAGCCCTGGCGAGAGGTTGTGGCTGTAGTACAGGAGGAGACTGACCCCAGCGATGCGTTATGGGTGGATGAACTGGCAGTGCCGGCTTTCGACTATTACTACAACGGTTTCCCTAAACGGCTTATCTTGCGCACGGCACATCTCCATGAGTTGAAAGATGAGTCGGACGCTCTGGTCCGCGGGGGACGTATCTGGGTCGTGACGAGAGTAGACCCTTACCGGAATCTGTTCGACTATTTCCCCTCCTCTTTCGCTCGGAAACTGGTGTGGTCCGGCGACTGGCATCGCGTGAGCGTTCGAGCGTATGCGCCGGATTCAGTAGACTTGGCCTCATCTGCCTGGGATGCCGGTCCACCTCCGTGGCTGCTGGAATGGCCTTCGCCAGTGGATGATGCCTGTCAGAAATGAGGTTGATGGACCTTCCCGGTCAAGGTATGGTACCCACTGGGACCTGGTTTCGAGAGTAATTCAGGAGTTTGGCTGGTGAGTAAACTCGATTGGGCCGGCCTGGCTTTCGACGGGTCGTGGGTGTTGGGAGCGGCAGTGATTCTGGCTGCCTTCAGTTTTTCCTGCTACGAAGCCCGGCGTCGTGGCGAGCGGTTGCGGGTGCGGCTGGTCGCACCTGGCTTTCAGTTGTGGCTCTTCTTCGGTCTGGTTCTGATTAGCCTGGGGATAGTGCTGATCGGGCCGCGCTGGTGGGAGCGCGTACTGTGGGGGCTGTTTTGTGCTATGAGCACCTGGCAACTCTGGGTTACCTGGCATGAGTGGAAAAGAGGCTGATTGAATTCAGTCCCATAGCGTAGCAGTTGGACAACCCCGCCCGTCTGCGCTATAATGTGTGCTGCCTGTTGCCTACAGTGCACTTTCGTTGAGGAGGGACTTACCGGTGCTCAAACGCGTGGGAACCCGCCTGGGACTGATCCTGCTGGTGGCCGACATGGGGCTCACTGCACTGGCACTATACCTGGCCAAAGTGTTGCGACTGACGTTAACTTTCGGCGTCTCCTTGAAAGGGCCGTTGGCCTTTGGCCCCTGGTTCTATCTGTTGGTGCCTGCCATCTGGGCTCTGGCCTTTCTCGCCCTGCGCGTCTACGACCCGGCGCGTGCCTTGCGTTACCTGGGCGACGTGCGGGCTGTATGGAGCGCCGTCACCTGGGCCACCCTCGTTTTCGCTGGAGTCGCCTACCTCTTCTTCCGTGAGTTCTCCCGGCTGCTGTTCGTCTACTTCTACCTCGTTGATTTGGCCTTCCTGCTGGGCTGGCGCGCGGTTTCACAATGGCTGCTCCGACTGGGGCTGGGACGCAGCCTGGTTGAGTCCCGCCGGGTGCTCGTTGTCGGCGCTGGTGCAGTGGGGCAGGAACTTGGCCGGGCCATACTTGTCTACCGTTGGGTAGGCCTGGAGTTGGCAGGCTACGTAGATGACGACGAAACGAAGCAAGGAAAAACCTGCGCCGGTTGTTCTGTGTTGGGGACTTTGGAGAATGTCAGCGCCATCGTGTCCCAATATGCGATTGACGAGGTCATTCTGGCCCTGCCGCCGCGTGCACAGGAGCAGGCACGCCAGGTCACCCTGGCACTACAAGAGCTACCGGTCAACTTGCGCGTCGTACCCGACGTGTTGGACCTGGTCTTCATCCGGGCCTCAGTGGAGGAATTTGCTGGCATCCCGCTCATCGGCCTGCGGGAGCCAGCCATCGAAGGTCCCGACCGCGTCGTGAAGCGTCTTTTCGATCTGGTGGTAGGTAGTCTGGCACTGGTGCTGCTCTCCCCGTTGATGCTCGCAGCCGCAGTAGCGGTGCGCATTGATTCGCCCGGCCCGGTCCTCCTTCACCAGCAGCGCATCGGTGACGGAGGGCGCCCCTTCCGCATGCTCAAATTCCGTACTATGCGCGTGGGGGCCGAGGCTGAAGAACAACAGTTGGTGCAAGAAACAGACCAGGGTCCTCCCCTCTTCGTCAAGCAGCCCGATGATGCCCGCATTACCCGCGTGGGCCACGTGTTGCGTCGTTTCAGCATTGACGAGTTGCCCCAACTCTTTAACGTGCTCAAAGGCGACATGAGCCTGGTCGGGCCACGGCCCGAACTCCCCTGGATGGTTGAAAGGTACGAACCGTGGCACCGCAAGCGCTTCGCTGTTCCCCAGGGCATGACGGGCTGGTGGCAGGTAAACGGCCGCAGCCAGCATGCCGACTATGCACTGCGCATGGAGGACGACCTGTACTACATCCGCAACTGGTCTATCTGGCTTGACTTACGCATCTTGTTGATGACCATCTGGGCTGTGATTCGAGGGGAGGGGGCGTATTGAACGAAGGTCTACCGGCTGTAGAGGGGAGGCCGCGTCCGCGCACCCGCTTTGCGAATCTTCGGCCCTGGCTGGGTGTATTGCTGAGCCTGATCTGCCTGGTGTGGCTGGTTTGTACCATGGATTGGGCCGGCGTGTGGATGGCCCTGACCCAGGTGAATTACTGGCTGGCCGTTGCGGCTTTGTTGCTAAATCTGGCGAGTGTGCTGCTCCGCACCGTGCGCTGGCGGCTGATGTTTCGTCAACATCACGTCCCTTCCTTTGCAAGGTTGACCGCCGCGCTACTGATTGGGCAGGCAGTGAATGTCATGGCCCCGGCGCGTCTCGGCGACCTGGCGCGAGCAGCCCTGGTGGACACGGGAGGAACAGTCTATGCGCTGGGCACTTTGGCGGTAGAAAAAGCACTCGATCTGCTCATGTTGGCTATGCCGGTCGTATTGTTGCTTTCACAGGCAGCACTGCCGGCTTGGTGGCGAGGATCGGGGCACGTGCTCGTCGTCACCTCTGCGCTGGCGCTGGCGGCCGTGGCGGTGTTGGTGGTTGGGCGACGGTGGGCCGCCCGCGTATTGGAGCGGGCGGCGGCACGCTGGCGTCATCCTTCGGTACGGCGCGTCCTGAGTCTGGCAGGTCAACTCTTGCTCAGCCTGGATATCCTTGGGCGACCAGCACAACTAGTGCCTGCGCTGGCATGGTCGGCGTTGATCTGGCTACTGTACGGCACAGTCAACTATTTGTTGCTCAGGGCGGTAGGTGAGCGACCATCAGTCCTGGCAGCCCTTTTCCTCCTGGTCGTTCTCCAACTAGGGATCGCTGTCCCATCGTCGCCTGGGCGTATCGGCGTGTTCCACTATCTATGTGTTCAGGCGCTGGCTGTCTTTGGAGTACATGGGCCCAAGGCATTCTCGTACGCAATCATCCTGCATCTGATTTCGATCGGCGTGCCTATGGCGATGGGATCTGCTGTGGCCTGGCGGTTGGGAGTGTCGCTATGGGGCATACCCAAGGGCACAGTGGAGTCGTGACGTGCTGACCTTGCTCCGGGTATCCTTTTGGCTGGCAGTGGCGGCGTTGCTCTACACGTTCCTGGGTTACCCGCTGCTGATCGGGTTGCTGGCCCGCTGCTTGCGTCGCCCTGTCCGGCAGGCAGAGATCACGCCAGGGGTCACGTTGCTCATCCCTGCATATAACGAAGCCACTGTCATCGCCCGCAAAATCGAAAACAGCCTTGCTTTGGACTACCCGCCGGAATGGCTGGAGGTCGTCGTGGTCACCGACGGTTCGAATGACAGGACTGTTGACATCGTCGCCAGTTATGCTGGCCGAGGTGTGCGCCTGTACCACCAGCCCCAGCGCCAGGGAAAGATGGCGGCCATCAATCGTGTGATGCCGCAGGTAGAGCACGAGATCGTCGTCTTCTCCGACGCCAACGCGATGATCGAGCGGGGGGCGCTGCGAGCGCTCGTGCGCAACTTCGCCGATCCATCGGTCGGCGGCGTGGCAGGTGAGAAGCGAGTTTTGGGCGGAGGAGAGGGCCTTTACTGGCGCTACGAGTCCTTCCTCAAGCGCTGCGATAGTGCGCTCAGTTCCGTCATGGGTGCGGCAGGAGAACTGTTTGCCATCCGCCGTTGCCTGTTTGAGCCACCGCCCCTGGACACACTGTTGGATGACTTTGTGATCTCACTCCGCTTGGTAGAGGCGGGCTGGCGGGTTGTGTACGAGCCAGAGGCACTTGTTACAGAGGAGCCATCACCTACGCTGGAAGGAGAATGGCGACGACGCGCCCGTAACGCAGCCGGCGGATTCCAGGCGATACGGCGGCTATCTGGCCTGGTCAAGCCGGCGTATGGACGGATAGCATGGCAGTACCTCTCGCACCGGATGTTGCGTTGGGCAGTTACACCCTTTCTGCTGCCGGTAGTCTACGTACTCAATCTGTTCCTGCTGGGGTTGCCGTTCTACCGGCTTACCTTTCTGATGCAGACTGCCTTCTATGCTGTCGCGCTGCTGGGGTATGCACTCACGCGGCGCGGAGTGCACTATGGCCCGCTTCATGCCGTGTTTTATTTTTGCTTCACTAACGCGGTGGCCATAGCCGGTTTCCGGCGTTACATCACGGGAGCGCAACCTGTGACGTGGGATAAGGCCCGCTGAGATTGTATGAACGATCTATCAGAGTGCAATCAAGTGAAGGTGGCAAGGAAATGGCCGCTGTGGGGAGTGGGGGCCTTTGCTCCTATGCTGATCGTCTACCTGCTGACGCTGGCTCCCTCTCTCACTTGGGCCCACTACGGGGCAGATAGTGGTGACCTGGTGACAGCCGTAGCACGGGGCAGTATTCCCCATCCTCCAGGGTTTCCTACCTATTTGCTGCTAGGATCGCTATTCATCCGTCTGCCGTGGGGGGAACCGGCCTGGCGACTGAATCTGATGTCGGCGATACTGGCGGCTGGAACAGCGGGGGTGGCGGCAGCAGCCATGCGATTCCTTTCGCGATTTGCGATTTGCGATTTGCGATTTGCGATTTGCACCGGCCTCAGCCTCGGTCTGGCTCCGCTTTTCTGGTCGCAGGCTCTCATCGCCGAAGTATACGTACCGGCGGCCTTCTTCACAGTGTTGGTCGCGATTCTCGCGCTCCAGAGAGCGCCGGCATGGGCGCTGGGACTGGCCTGGGGGATAGGGATGGGTGTTCATCCCACCCTCTTGTTCCTGGCTCCCCTGGTGCTCTGGGGAGCCTGGAGAGACCAGGAGAAGTGTTTGCGAAGGCTGGTCCAGGCCGCCCTTCTGGCCCTCGTGGGCTGGGGTACGCTGTATGGGCCGGTACTTTTGGCACGGGGTAGCGTGCCTTCGCCCTGGGGAGACGTGAGCACACTTGCCGGATGGTGGGCGCTGGTCAGCGGACGGCTATATCACGGGTATCTGTTTGGACTGCCGCCGGCGGCCTGGCCACAGCGGCTGCTGGCCTGGGTGGGACTGCTGGTCCGGCAGTTCACCCCCTTCGGAGCGATACTGATTGGACTGGGTTGGGTGCACCTGTGTCGGGAACGGCGCTCGTTGGCATTCACTTCGGCCCTTGTTTTCGGGGCCTTCAGTCTCTATGCTATCGGCTACAATACGGCCGATTCGCTGGTCTACCTGGTTCCAGCGTTGCCGCTGGCTGCTCTCTGGCTGGGAGTGGGGTTGATGCGGGCAGCGGCCTGGATGGGAAAGCACCTGCGACGGGGAGTGTGGGTGGTTCTACTTCTTCCCTTGCTGCAGGCTCTGCTGTTCTGGAGAGAAATGGACTTGCGTGGCGACCGGACAGCGATAGAATGGGCAGCGCAAGTGTTGCGACAGGCGCCATCCCAGGCGGTCTTACTCACTGCCCAAGATGCGCATACTTTCACGCTCTGGTACGTCCACGACGTCCTGAGTGAGCGGCCGGATGTGGTAGTAGTGGATCGGGACTTGTGGACGCAGAGTCCGTACCGTAAGGTGGTAGCCGGAGTGTTGGGACTTGAAGTCACTGGGAGCGAACTTACGCCAGAGGAGATGGCACGTCAAGCAGGACGTCCCGTTGTAGTAGTGAACAATGAATAGTGAACACAGTCCAATGGAGAGTAAGGCAAGCAAGCGCGCCAGGATAAAGTGGCGGTGGGTGCTGGCCCTGCTGGGGGCGGTGCTGCTCGCCGTGTGGGGTGTGCGGTTGGCCCGGACTGGACTGTCGCTCCGGGCACACCTGGCGCAGGCACAGGCCCTGGCCGATGCACCGGAAACAGTAGATCCAACAACCGCATGCAGCCTGGTGCAAGAGATGCGGGATGACGTGGTCGCGCTGCGCCGGCAGGCCGGCTTCCTGGCCCGGTGGGCCCCGGCTCTAGGGGGATGGTTGCCGAAGGTCGGCGGGGACCTGCGGGCGGCTCCCCACCTGCTGACTCTGGCCGATGGCCTGACAGAGGCCGGAGCGTTGGCGTGCGAGGCGCTGGAACCCATACTGGTCGCTTTCGGTGGGACGAACAGCGTGTCCGATGGCCTCTCGCTGGAGCGGGCGGCCCGTCTCCTGGTCGAGGCACAACCTACCCTGGAGCAAGCGCTGGCGGCGGTGAAGCGGGCCCAGCAGGCCTGGGCCCAGATAGACGTGGAAAGCCTTTCCGCGTGGACGACGAAGAAGACGGCATTGTTGGAGCGAGGATTGCCTCTATTGCGGGCCGGGTTGGAGATCGCAGCGGTGGCGCCAGACCTGCTGGGACTGGACGCGCCACGTACTTACCTGGTCCTGGCGCAGAATGAGGACGAGTTGCGGCCGACGGGAGGGTTCATCAGTGGTGCTGGCCGGCTTACGCTCGATGGCGGGCAGATTACTGAATTAAGTTTTCTCGATGCGTATAGCGTAGATGATTACACGCACAAACCGTACCCTGAACCGCCCAAGCCATTGCTCGATTATATGGGGTCGGAATTGTGGATGTTCCGTGACGCGAACTGGTCGCCTGATTTCCCCACCTCGGCACGGCAGGCAGCATACTTGTACGAATACGGGCAGGATGTGCCGGTTGACGGCGTCATCGCGCTCGATCAACGCGCGGTCGAACTGCTCATGGCCGGGTTTGGCGAAGTGTATATGCCAGGCGGGATAGAGCCGGTGACGGCGGACAATGTACATCAATTCATGCGCGCGGCGTGGAATCCCGGCGAAGCCGGTGTCACCGCCGAGTGGGTATTCAGCCGCAAGGAATTCATGGGGCAGTTAGCAACCACCCTCCGTGACCGAATCGAGAATGATCCTGCCAGTGTAGACTGGGTGCAGGTCGCGCTGGCCCTGTACCGCGCGCTGACAGGCCGCCACCTGTTGATCTTCGTGGACGACGCGGAGGTGGCCGGTGCACTGGCACGGGGTGGCTGGGACGGGGCGTTGCGTGAAAGCGCAGGCGATTACCTGATGATCGTGGATGCCAATCTCGGCTTCAACAAAGTCAATCCGTTAATCAGCGAAAATGTGGACTATCGTGTCGTGTTGCACACCGACGGGACAGCCGCCGCCGAGTTGACGCTGACGTACGCACACCAGGGCCAGGAACAGGGTGTACGCTGCCAGCACCAGCCGCCATACATTGGTGACCTGGACTATGAGGCGATCATGCAGCGCTGTTATTATGACTATCTGCGCGTGTACGTTCCGGCCGGCAGCGCGCTGCGCGCGGCGTTGCCCCACCCAACGCCTGGCGAGTATCTCCTGCGCGGCGAGCCAGATGACGGCCAGGCGGCCACGCTGAGTGACGAAGCGAACAAGACAGTCTTTGCCCAGTTCTTTGTCGTCGAATACGGCCAGACGCTGACGGCGCGTTTCGAGTACGATCTGCCACGTGTTTCCCGGTTGGATGAAGGACGGTGGCATTACACGCTGTGGATCCAGAAGCAGCCAGGCACAGGTAGTACACCATTGTCACTGACGATCGCGCTTCCGCCCGGTTCCCAACTGTTGACAGCCGTGCCACTCCCACGCGCGATTGGTGAAGAGACGCTTACTTTCAATTTGAGCCTTGACGCCGATGTTGCCATGGAGGTTGCCTACGAGTATGAATAAGGGAGGCTCTCTTGGTGACCCAGACCTGCCTGCCTGCTGGACGCTTCCGCCAGACGTGGTACAATAGTAAACTGCGCAGACGATGGGAGGGAGGAAGCGATGAGAAGAACCGTGTTCTGGGGCGTGGTATTGGGAATATTCATCGTGGGATTGGTCGGCGGGCCTGACCTGTGGGCCGCGCCGGGGCAGTGTCCAAAGCGGCAGACGGTGCCGACGCGGACGCCAACGCCGCCACCGCCGCCGACCCCGACCAGCCGACCGCCAAAGGCACAGCCAACGCCCGTTCCCGCCGCCACGGCGGAGCCAACCCCTACCGAAGCACCGTCGGAGCCATTGCTGCCGGCGGCTGGGGGACGGAACGTCGGTCTCCAGGTGGGTGTGGTGCTGGTCGGAATCGGCCTTCTGGTCCTGGCGGTGATCGGAAGGCGTATGTGGCAGCAAATTTGAATCCCCCCCTCATGCCAGCGGTAAATAGCGAGGAGGTAGAACATGTATGTCTGGCGTATGATTCGAAGTGGGGCCGCAGTGCTCGGCGGTGCACTAGTAGTGGCTGTCGTATGTCTCTGTCTGCAGCACAGTGCACACATAGTTGCTGACGCCTCAACTATTGGGCAGACCTTCTCCATGCCTGGCCAGGCTTACGTTTTCCGTTTTGACCCGGTGGTAGAGTCTTTTGAAACCTTCGCTGTCCCTACTGTAGGGGCCAACCCCCATAGCATCGAGGTTGTTTCTGGTGCTACCAACCTAGACGTGTGGTTTACCGAACCGGGGCTCGACCGGATTGGGAGGCTGATCTACACGGATACGACAGGCTATGTTTTCCGTGAATACGCCCTGGAGGAGGGCAGCACGCCTCTGGACCTGGTTGCGGACGAAGGGTCTATCTGGTTTACCGCTCATCAAGGCAATTGGATTGGACGGCTGGCTGTCGCCAGCGGAGCACTGGTGACCTTCCCCGTACCAACAGCCAACAGTCAGCCAGCCGGTATAGACCTGGCACCCAACGGGAGCATCTGGTTCGCCGAAATGGCGGCTGATAAGATTGGCCGGTTGACAGTAACGATGACAGGCCCCGAGTTCAAGGAATATACCATGAATGGCACTGGTGTGGGTGCCTATGGCGTTGCTGTCCAAAATGACGAGTATGTCTGGTTCGGAGAAACCAGGACTGGCATCATCAAGCGGCTGAAGGTGGCTGATGGCAGTTTCTTGTGGACGACACAGTTAGGCGCAAGCGGCTACCCCTATGCGTTGCTGGTGGATGCTGGCCGGGAATATCTATGGCTTACAGAGCGTGATGATAGCCAGATTAGCCAGGTTCAACTGACCACGTTGACCATCGTCAATAGTTATCCCATCACACCGACGCTAAATAGTCGCCCCACTGGATTGACATTGCTGGGAACCGATCAATTGTGGTTTTCGGGACAGGGAAGTGGGCAAATCGGGCGCATGGTTTATACTTCGCCCATCAAATACAGCTTCAAAGTCTTCGACCTGCCGGTCAGTGGGTTGTGGGCAATGGACATTGCCGCTGACCCGGATGGACATCTATGGACAGTAGCCTATTTGCCCCAACGCGTTTTCCTGCCGTTGGCACTGAAAAGTCAATGAGGTACGACAAATGACCTTTCCTAAGAACTGGATCTTGCTCTTTACTTTAACGGCAGCAGTGACTGCTGTAGCCCTCCTGTTTTCTCTCGAACTGGCAGTGGTAGCAGGGTCGCCTGGTCAAAAGGCGGGTCATGCCTCCATACTAAGGCGAGAAATGGCCACCGTGGCACAAGACAGTGAGGAATTTACAGCCAGCGGTATGTATACCACTTACCTGCCGTTGGTAGCTCTGAACGCTGGAGCACCACCGCCTCTGTTTGGAGTGCAAATGTACGGTGCTGTCACATATACCACCGGCTTGGCACAGGTTGCTGGCATGGGGGCGCGCTGGATTCGTGCACCCATCTCCTGGGCCAGTGCCGAGCCAGTAAATTGCACTCCCGACCAGTATGACTGGACAGCCATTGATGCACAGGTGCAGGCGCTGGCAAGCGAAGGGATCGAGCCACTCTTGACTCTGTCTGGCAACCCCACGTGGGCTGCCACTTACCCGATGGGACCGGTGACGGATCTGGCAGATTTGCAGGAGTTTATGGGTGCTCTGGTCGAGCGGTTCGATGGTGACGGATATGAGGATGCCCCGGGGTCCCCGCCTGTAAGATACTGGGAGATCTACAACGAACCAGACGCAATTGATGAAAGCGCAGCCGCCACAGGAGGGTATGCACTCTTTGGATACAACGGTGCAGGATATGCAGAGTTGCTGGATGCCATCTATCCGGTAGTGAAAGCGGCCAGTTCCCAGGCACAGATAGTGTTAGGAGGGGTGGCTCATGATAACTTCGACTACGAGGGGGGCGGATTTGATGATAATTTCATGGATGACGTCCTATCAAATTGTACTACCCCCTGTTTCGATGTGATGAACTTTCATTACTTCCCATACTACCGCTTTCGCTGGGAAGCATACGGGAGAGATGTGATCGGTAAGGCCAACTACTTCCGCTCCAAGCTGGCTGGTCATGGTTTCGACCGTTCCCTGATGTGTACGGAGACCACCTGGCCGGCTGCCAGCACATGGGGCAGTCAGGCTTTGCAGTCTCGCTATGCAGCAATTGCCTACGTGCGCGGCATGGCGGCCGGACTCGTGGTGCAGAATTGGTATGCCTGGCGAGACGTTGACTCCAGCCTGCCTGGGTTGTTAGACAACGAGCTTCAGCCCAAGCCAGCATACTATGCCTATCAAGCAATGACCACGCAATTAGGGCAGGCTCGTTACGTGCGCCCGCTGTCCAAAGAGGAGACCGGAGGGGGAAACATCGAGGGCTATGTTTTCGGTGTGCCGGGAGCAACTGGGCGGGAACGACTGGATGTGGTATGGTACGACTGTCCTGCTTACCGCCAATCGCCGCCCGGCGATTGCTCTCCTGGCACCCGGCAGACAATGATAGTCTCTGCGCCTGCTCTCCAGATTACCGACCTATATGGCTACTCCAGTGTTCAATACGATGCCGACGACGGTGTGGCTGATGGCAAGGTTGCACTGGAGATTGGACCAGACCCTGTCTATGTGATGCACAACCTGACATCTGGTATCCAGGGCCTGACCAAAACCCGAGCTTCGCAACGATCCGATGAAAGCCCTCTGAAAAGTGGCATTGCTCAAGACAATGGATACAACTATCCCAACTGTCGCTTTGGGGCCGGAGCAGGCCCTGACATCAATCAGTACGATGTGGCAGCACTGAATCTGGGCTGGTATGTGGACTGGCAGAGCACACAATTGCCCCGACCTCCTGCTGGTCTGGAATATGTTCAGACAATACGCTTACGGCAGGTAGACGCCGATGGATGGGCGCTGGTGTCGCCATCGCTGGCCCAGTTGACGACCACAGTTCAGGCCAACCCCGGCTCCCTGTGGCTGATCGGCAATGAACCTGACAGTCCCTATCAGGACGATATCGTACCCAGGGCGTATGCCCATGCGTACCACGACCTATATTATCTGATCAAAGGGCTGGACCCGGCAGCGCGGGTGGCTATCGGCGGCATCGTCCAGCCGACCTCCCTCCGCTTTGCCTACCTGGATACGGTATGGGAAACTTATCGTCAGGCATACGGAGAGACCATGCCGGTCGACGTTTGGAACATCCACACCTTTATACTGCGCGAGACGATTGCTCCACCGGATCCGGAACCATGTGGGCCGAACACCATCCCTGTATGGGGGGCATACATCCCGCCAGGAAGCTCGGCGCAAACGGGCGGGCTTTACTGCGTGCGGGATTTAGATAACATAGCAATCTTCAAGCAGCGCATCCGTGAATTCAGAGAGTGGATGGTCGAGAAGGGGGAGCGATATAAGCCGCTCATCGTGACTGAGTATGGTGTACTCTTTCCAGAGGACTATGATGATGAAGATGGCCAAAAGTTTTCGGCCGAGCGAGTAAGTGTGTTTATGCAGCGTACCTTCGACTTTTTCCTCAACGAGGCTGACCCGCTCATTGGTTATCCGTATGATGAGAATCGGCTGGTTCAACGCTGGGCCTGGTTCAGCCTTAGCTCTAACCCATACTATTGGGGAGGGACATTGTTTGATCCGGCTACCAAAGCCCTGCGCCTGGTAGGTAGTGAGTTTCAGGCTTATACCAGGGCCTTGACACCTACTGTGGACCTGTCGGTGGCCCGTGCTTTCGCCGAACCATCCGTCTTCTGGTATGAGGATGCGCCAGTCACGGCCACACTGAAGGCGGTCGTGTCCAACGCTGGCAATATCTCAACAGCGCTGCCGATCACGATAGCATTCTACGACGGACTGCCGGGCGAACCCAGCGGCAGCCTGATCGGGAGTGAAGTCATCACGACCGGGCTACACGGCTGTGCAGATTACGAGATCGTGGAGACGCAGTGGCCCGGGTTAATTGTGGGAGGGCACAGGTTCTATATCGTCGTTGAAAATGCCGACGATAGCCGGAGCGATAACAATACGGCTGAGGGTATGGTGTTGGTCGCGAACTCCCGGGTATTCTTGCCTCTGGTAGTTAAAAATCCGGTAAGATGATGTCGTGGACCAGACGTGGTGGTCAACGTGAGTTTAGCCAGGTCGCAGTCTACCTCCAGGTTATGGCCTCTCATTTTGCTGGCACTAATCGGCGCGATTGGCCTGAGTATATACTTCAAGTATACTCAGACTGTCGTAGATGGATGGGATCCGCTGGCCTATCTCTATGCCGGGGAGAGAATCGCCGAGGGTAAAGGACCGACCGTATGCCACCCTTATAATGAGGCTATCGGCCCTTATTTCACGCTTGCCGGGTTCAACGTACGGATGGCAGAAGGTGAATGCCTGTACCTAAATTATCCACCTGGTTTCCCTCTGCTTTTGGCCGCAGTGTCAGTTCTGACAGGACTACGAAGTGCGGCTCTGTATGTCCCAGCCGCTTTGGGCGTGCTTGGTATTCTAGTGACATTTGCCCTGGGAGCGGTGTTGTTTGATCGCTGGGTAGGAGTGATTGGGGCTGGGATGGTTGCTTTGACTCCTACCTATCTCAGCGCCAGTACATCTCCATGGTCGGACCTGGCTGGGGCAGTCTTTGTGATGGGGGGGATAGCTCTGTATCTGTGGGGGCATACACTATCAGCGAGACGCACGCAGTGGTCGGTGGTTGCATCTGTCGGTGGTGGTGCGTTGGTTGTTTACAGTTTCTTTATCCGTTATACGAGTGCTATCGCTTTGCTACCCCTGATGCTCTATGGCCTGGTAACTCAAAAAAAGAATGCTTTCAAGCATATACCCCACTGGCTGTTTGGTGGAGTCATCGTTCTGGGGTTTGTCGGGATACTGGGATTCAACCGGGTATATTACGGTGGGTACTTGACGACGAGTTATAGTCCCCGACATGGTTGGTATACCTGGCCAGCTCTTAGTCTACGCTATGCCCTGGGGCCATCGCCCGCTGATGGCAAGAGTCTGATAGCCGTGTTCAAGACACTGGCAGAGAATTGGAGTTGGTTGTTGATTCCAGGTCTGATCGGCCTGGTAGCGATGCCGTGCCACAAAAGATTATTCATAACAGGCCTGATTCTTAGCTTTACGCTCTTCTACGGGTTCTATGCGTTTGCTCCCCAAGGGATCAACGCCCGTTTCCTGTTGCCCGCATTCCCGGCATTGGCCCTGGCAGTGGCTTATGGCCTTCGATACGGCTGGCTACGCTGGAGCGGGGATAGAAAAAGCTGGGCCTGGGCATTGGCTGGAAGTGTTTTGTTCGTCGTAGCCTTGGGTTGGCCACTTCCGGATCGCCTGCAGGCGCTGCAAGAGCGTAATGATGAGACGCGCCAGCACGTGCAGATGGTGCAGGCATTGGTTGAGCATACTGAGCCGGACGCGGTATTCTTGGCTTACTCGTTGAACGATCCGATATTCTTCTATGGCAGGCGGTTCAGCCTGTTCTATCGCCGCATGCCTCCACTGGACCCGGTCACGGGTACTTACCGTTGGGACCAGTTGGAATCCCGACTGGTAGAGGTGGTGAACGCGTTATTGCGACGAGGTGTTCCTGTTTACTATGTTCAAGATAGCGAACCTCCTTTTGCAGATAGCCTCAATATACTGACACGTCATTTCATTCTGTCTCCACAGGGACAAACGCCCCCATTTGTGTATAGGGTGCGAGGAAACTCAGCAAAGTGGTAAGTGCGATGGCTATACTCTCTCTTGACCAGGCTTTAGGTCTTAGCTTTGCATGGCTAGCGCTTTGTACGCTAGGCTATTATGGTGTGCCACTAATTAACTGGGGTGTCCGGGGAGTATCAGGCAGATGGCTGAGGCTCGTCATGGTCCTCATCTTTGCGGCAGCTCTGTTGGTGCGGTTGGTCCCGGCGTTTATTTTGCCCGTAGGGGCCCAGTACGATATTGAGTCTTTTCAGCGAGTTGCAGGAACTTTTCTGAAGGGCCAGGCGGTTTATAGTAGTCCGGTGGTCGCTGGACGGCATCCTTACTTACCATTCCAGCTCTATCTGATTGGCGGAGCAGGGACGCTCTCAGAGGTGACAGGGATGCCTTTTGTTCTTAGCGTCAAATTGGCCCCTATTTTGGCGGATGCGGCTCTGGCTGTTCTGATCTTTCAATCAACTCGTCAATTAGGTCAATCCATGTCCCAGGCTCTTGTACGGTCTTTGCTCTATGGGCTAAGCCCGATTGCTATCCTGGTATCAGCCTACCATGGCCAGTTTGACGCTGAGACCATCTTCCTGCTCGCACTATCCTGGTATATCTGGCATTTTGGCGATATGTCGGCCACCCGTTTGTTCCTCTCGGCGTTGCTGTTGGGCTTTGCCGTGTTGAACAAGACTTGGCCTCTGCTGTTTCTGCCTGTTGTCTTGCTCAGACTCGAGTCACTAAAGCAACGGACAACCTACACCTTGATTACGTTGGCTGTGCCAGTTTTTTTCACGATGCTTTATGTCGCCATCTTCCCCCAAGATTTATATCCTATGCTGAACAGGGCTCTGACTCATGCAGGTGTACCAGGATGGTGGGGCGGAGGCGCAATCATCAATCTCTTCTTTCATATTACTGGTCTAGGAGAGGGGCTTCTCGCCGGATTGGTCAAGTATGGTCGATGGCTGGTTTTCGCAGGATCAGGATACGTGTACTGGGTGACACGTCGCGAAAGCGGACTAGGTGCATTGGCGACCTTGTTGGTGGTTCTAAATGTCCTTACCAGTGGCTTTGGACTACAATGGACCTTGTGGGTAGTTCCTTTTGCGCTGCTGGCCGATGATTTGAGGGGATTGAACCTATATACCTTGGGAGCGCTTTTCTATATGCTGCCTTCTTACTATGGCTATCACTTCGACCCTCTCCTGCTACGATGGTTGCTGCCTGAGCAAGTGAACATAATCTTATTAGTGGTTGCAGTACCAGTGTGGGTCTTGAGCATACAGTGGGCGCTGCGCAGATTGAGGGTACAGAGCAGCCTCCCACACTTGGGGTGTGGTTGAGAACTTTACCGACGTGAGGGTTGGCTTTTCGGGCTGTGTGTGTTATCATAATACCGCGGAGCTGATTGCGATCCCGCGCTGTTTGAATGAATGAACGCGCTCCGAAAGATTGGGGCCGTGGATGGCCAATGATGGATAGCGTTTTGTTGAAGGCCGGCCGTGTGATTCTGCGGGCGTAGGTTGAGAGAAAAGTTCAGATGAAAGAGCAGCACCGGGAAGTGAGCGGGCTCGGGACCTTGCAGGACATCCTCGAAGGGAGACATCATGAAGCTGGAGTTCTCCGGTATCGAGAGGCGTTTGGACGAACTGAACGAACGCTTGCAGCGCCTAGACCCGCTCAGGACTGGATAACCTGTACCAGTTTATAGAACACGTCCGCGACTGGTTAAAGGGGCGAGTTTCCGAGGCCGGTGACGGAGAGGGGAACGAGTGACTGCAGTCATCCACCTTGAGCGAGTCTCCAAGAAATTCATCCTGTATCACAAACGCCCGCGCTCCTTCCAGGAACTGGCTGTCACTCTGTTCCGGCGCAACGGCAGATCCCGTGAAGAATTCTGGGCCTTGCAGGACGTCAGTTTCACCGTGGAACAGGGGGAGACGGTGGGACTCATCGGGCCCAACGGCGCAGGGAAGAGCACGGTGCTCAAACTCGTCTCCCGCATCATCGAGCCCACCTCGGGGCGGATCGAGGTCAACGGGCGAGTGTGGGCACTGCTGGAACTGGGAGTCGGTTTCCATCCCGACCTGACGGGGCGAGAGAACGTCTTCTTGAACGGCTCCATCTTGGGCCTGAGCCGGCGTGAGGTTGCCCAACGCCTGGAGTCCATCGTCGAGTTTGCTGAGCTGGCCCGTTTTATGGACATGCCGGTGCGCAATTACTCGTCGGGCATGCTGATGCGGCTGGGTTTCGCAGTGGCGACGAGTTTTCAGCCGGACATTTTGCTCATTGATGAGGTCCTGGCTGTGGGTGACCAGGCGTTTCAGACCAAGTGTCTGCAGCGCATCGCGGATATGCGAGAGCAAGGCGTCACCATTCTTTTTGTGTCCCATAGCCTGGATATGGTGCGTCGCTTGTGCCAGCGCGCGATATGGTTGGATGATGGACAGATTCAGGCTGTCGGGTCGGCTGACGAAGTCATCGTGCATTACCTCAGCCAGGTCTGGAAAGACAGGGATGTTCAGTTGTTGTGCGAGGGAGATACCGCAGGACGAGGCCGTCGCTGGGGTTCAGGAGAGGTCTATGTTACGAACGTGGAATTTCTGGATGAGGCCGGACGTGTGCACCACGTGTTTCAGACAGGCGACGCCTTTGTGGCTCGCATTCATTATCACGCTCATCGGCCTGTCCGTAGACCCGCTTTCGGTGTGGCTATCTACCGAGAGGATGGGGTGCACGTGAATGGCCCCAACACGGCCCAGTCCGGATACGAGATTGACGCCGTAGAGGGTGGCGGCACAGTGGACTACGTGATCGAATCGCTCCCTCTACTCCCCGGGCGCTACGAGTTTACGACGGCGATCTACGACTACCATTCTGTGCACCCTTACGACCACCAGCATCGGGCCTACGTATTTGAAGTTCAGGCTGGCAAAACGCTGGAAAGGGAAGGGGTTGTTCACATTCCCTGCCGCTGGGAGCACTGCCGTGGCCAGAGCTCCCATCAGTCTACTATGTGAGAATTGTCTAAGGGTTCTGGATTGTGCTGATTGTCTTTCTGGTCATCCCTGCTCTATGTGTCTGGACTGGCTACGGCCTGTTTCAACTGCTGGGGCCTAAATGCTTCCGTAGCGATGTTCCTGCCGGCCTCTTTCTGTTTGGGCTGAGCGGGGTACTGGCATTGGGTTGGGTAGCCCTGGTCGCCGCCGAGTTCGGCTTTTTCTCGGCCAGCGCGATCATGCTGTTAGGTATACTGCTGGGTGGGGCAGGGTGGCTGGTTGCAAGACGTCGAGGCACACGTGTTGTACTGATCCGGGCCGGCTCCTGGCGAGGTGAAACTGTCTTCTTACTGGTCCTGATCGTTTTGATGGGCGTGCTCTATCTTCGCCCACACGAGTTCATCTTTGGTGGGGCCGACGCTGGTGTATACGTCAACCTGGGGGCGAATATCGCTCGCACCGGACGCTGGCTGATCTCCAACCCCATTCTGTCTGCCGTCCCACCATCTGATTACCCCATGCTGTTCCGCGAGCATCCCCCGTATCTGATTCCCCGCTATTACCATTTGCCAGGTATTTACATCTCAGATGGCAGTGCAGGAACGATCGTTCCACAATTCTACCCCCTTCACCCCATCTGGCTGGCGCTGGCACATGGACTGGGTGGCGTGTGGGCCAATTTGTTCATGACCCCGCTGTGGGGCATACTGGGCGTATTGGCACTGTATTTTGCTGTGCGCGAGGCCTTTGATTGCCGCATGGCTGTCATCGCGGCTGTGTTGCTGGCAGTTACGCCAACACAAGTCTGGTTCTCGCGTTACCCAACTGCCGAAGTTCTGACCCAGTTCCTGTTATTCAGTGGCCTCTACGCTTTTGCCCGGCACGCTCGCAACGATGAGGACTGGTCGGCAGTGTTGGCCGGGCTGGCGTTAGGGCAGGTAATGTTGGTGCGGATTGATGTGTATTTTCTGCTGGGGGTGCTACCTGCCTATGCCGCATATTTGCATTTGAGACGCCGATTTGGTCAGCGCTTCTGGGCGTTTGCAGTGCCCATGCTGGCTATGGGTGGTCACTCGCTCGTCCAGGCAGTCTGGCAGGGCTGGCCTTATCTGTACAATACCTATTTTGCCGGTCGTTCGTTCGCGCCAGCGAAGTGGGCAACGTGGGCGGGCGGATTGATCCTCATGGTAGTCGTGTTCGCCGTTCTCGATCGAGTGGTCATGCGCCATCCGGCTGGTGTTATGCGGCTTGAGCGCGCATGGCGTATTCTGCTGCCCATTGCAGCAGTGGGATTGGTGCTGCTGGCTATTTACGCTTACTTTCTGCGCCCGCTACAGGCCAATCCTGCGCGTCAGATAGTTTACTGGTATGGCCAGAATACGATTCCGGACGTGGAGCCCTATAACCTGGTGCGTCTGGGTTGGTATTTGTCGCCGCTGGGTTTGGCTCTTGGCGTGCTGGGTGTAGCGGCGATTGTCCGCGGAAAAATCAATGAGCACACGTGGATGATCGTGGGCGTTGGCGTTTTCTTCTCCATCCTGTTTCTATACCGAACTTTCAACAACCCCCATCACGTGTATGTGATGCGACGGTACGTGCCTGCTGTAATCCCGACGTTTGCACTGGGCATGGCCTACACTTTACTGCGGCTTGCCGATTGGCGATCCTTCGGCCGCGTGCTGGCCGCTGGGTTGGCCGTGGTGCAGGTGGGCTTGATGCTGTATGGGGGGCAGGTGATGATCCGTCAGGTGGACTACCGGGGCGGTGTTACACAGTTTCGCGCGCTTTCGGCGCAGGTTCCAGCGGAGGCAATCGTGCTATTCAACGACAATGCGCCGGTTGGTACAGCCGGCATCTTTGGCACGCCACTGGCCTACCTCGACGATCGTACGGTGATTGACCTCCAGGAAGACCGACTCGACCCCGGCCGGTTGGACGCCCTGGTAAATGGTTGGTTGGCCGCTAGGCGTCCGGTAATCGTCGTGGATGGGCCATCACGAGTGGCCGGTTTGTGTGATCGCTGGCGTTGCCGCTCTCTTGGCAGCGCGCGATTCGATCTGCCAGTATTAGAAGCATCTTATGAACACTTGCCGGTTAGCGTCACGCCGTTGCAGGTCTCACTCGATCTTTACGCCGTGGAATCGGTGTACCCTTAACTCCAAAACACGATTTGGGGTCACCCAATGAAAGTTTCTGTCATCATTCCTATCTGGAACGGCCGCAAATATCTGCCGGCTTGCCTGGACGCCTTGCTGGCCCAGAGTGATGCGGATCTGGAGATGATTACCGTGGATAACGCCTCGGCCGATGGCTCAGCGACGTTGGTGCGCGAGCGCTACCCACAGGTGCGCCTGATGGAGAACGAGCGCAACCTGGGTTTTGCCGGCGGATGCAATACGGGTTTGCGGGCGGCACAGAACGAGTATCTGATCCTGGTCAACCAGGATGTCATCGTCCATAAGGGCTGGTTGCAGGCAATGCTCATGGCCCTGGCTCCGCTCAGTGTGGGCATCGTCGGCTGCAAGCTCCTCTACCCCGACGGGACCATCCAGCACGCGGGTGGGATCATGCGTTATCCCTTGGCCCTGCCCAATCATTACGGTTATCGTGAACTGGACCAGGGGCAGTGGAATGTGCCGTGCGAAGTGGACTATGTGACCGGTGCAGTCATGGGCCTTAAGCGGACAATGCTGGACAAGGTTGGTTTATTCGACGAGGGCTTCTTCCCTGCCTTTTACGAGGAGGCGGATCTGTGCTTCCGGGCCAGGGCTGCGGGCTATCAGGTCATCTACACGCCGGACGCTGTGGCTACACACGTTGAGACGACGACGATGGAGCGTAAAGAGGCCGAGTATCACCGCTGGATGGGGCGCGGCCGGCTGCGCTTCCTGCTCAAACATTACGAATCTGCACAGTTCCACGACGACTTTGTGCCCGCCGAGCGGGTTTGGCTGGGCTCGCTGACCGACCCGGCGATGCGGCAGGGCCTGCGGATGGCCTACCTGGATACATTGCTCAGTCTGCGGGACGTGCCCCGCACCGGCGTGTTGGTCGAAGAGGGTAGTGCAGAAAGGGTTGCTGAGGCATTGACCGATTTGTGCGCAGTGCTCACCGCCTTTTTCGACAAACCGGCCGAAGCGGCCCCCGCATCTGCGTCGCTGGCTGCGTTGCCGTGGCGTGTCCAGGAACGGCCTTTTACTTCGAAAATACCCGTGATTGGCCCGGCCATCGCCCGGTTCCGCGAGTTGTGGAACAGCGTGGCGACCAAGTGGTACGTGCGCCCGTTGATTGAGCAGCAAAACGAGATCAACCGGCAGTTAGTCCTCGAAATAGGTCACGTGCGGGAGGAACTGGAGGCTGTGCAGGAGATCACCGTCAACCTGGACAGGGAAACGGCCGATCGCCACCGCATCCAGGTGCGTGCCATTTACGCCCTGCGAGAGGAGATGATGCGGCTCAGCGAGAAAGTCCGCGCTCTGGAAACGGCGTCACCTGCGCGGGAGCAGGAGCCATGAACCTGGCCTATGTTAGCCCCCTCCCTCCCCTCTCCTCAGGCGTAGCCGATTACAGTATCATGCTACTTTCTCATCTGCGCCCTTACTTCTCGCGAGTGGTCGCCGTCGTTGATGGATATGTTCCACAATTGCCTCCCGGCTTGGTTGACCAGGTGAGCGACATTGCTGCAGACATAGATTGGTGGTGTGGGGGCAGAGTTGTCCCGCTCTATCACATGGGCAATCACATTCAGTATCACCGCACAATCTATCAGGCGTTGCAGCGCTTTCCTGGCGTTACCGTTCTTCACGATGGCAACCTTCTGCCCTTTGTCCATGAAGCGACGCTGGCGCGAGGGGAACGGAGCACTTTCGTACGCGAAGCCGGCCTTGAGCAGGGAAGTGCAGGGATTGCAGCGGCCTGGACCTCGTTGCGCCGCGGCGAACCTCTGGCCTTGGACGAGTATCTTATGCTGACCCGGGTGGCACGTGCCAGCATCGGTGTGATCGTTCACAGTCAATACTTGCGCCGCCGGCTGGCGGAGAGAAGTCCAAACACCCCTGTGACAGTCATCCCGCTTCTGGCCATGATGCCCCTTGATCTGAAACCGGCTCTGCGCCAGGATTTCAAACTCTCACTTGGCTTGGATCCCAAAGGGTTGCTCATAGGTGCCTTCGGTTTTATTGCCCCCTCGAAGCGGTTAGAACCGGCGTTGGAGGCGTTTGCCTGTCTTCGCGAGCGCTTCCCTGGAGCACGGTTCCTCTGTGTGGGAGAGGTATCGCCCGGCTATGACTTTGGTGCCGTCCTGGAGCAACTGTCGTTGGAAGACGTAGTGCATGTGACCGGCTATGCGTCGTTCGACACCTTTCTGCGCTACCTGCGCGCGGTAGACGTGGGGGTGAATCTGCGTTATCCGACCTGGGGTGAGGCCTCTGCGTCACTCTCATGCCTGATGGCGTGTGGAGTGCCTACCGTGGTGACGGACGCTGGAGCGTTCGCAGAATTTCCGGATGATGTAGTCGTAAAAGTGCCTGCCGGGACAAGTGAAGTGGATGCCATCGCGGTGGCTTTGCACAAGTTGCTGAGCGACGCCGACATGCGGGCGGTAATCGGCACGGCGGCCCGTGCTTATGTCGCCGACCAGTGCGACCCGCGCGCAATAGCCAGGCGATACGCGACGTTCATTCGCACTGCCGTATGCACATCGTCCATGTGACCCATCGCGCCTGGCCGGTAACAGGCGGCTCAGAGCGGTACGTGCAGGAGATTGCCCGGCGGCAGGTGCTGGATGGGCATCGCGTGACCATTCTTGCCACCGACGCCGACGCGCTGTCGGCTCTGTGGGATCGGCACAGCCGCCGGATTGGACTGGAGGTTCCAGACGAATATCAAGGAGTGCGGATACGGCGGCTTCGGGTGCACTATCTGCCGCTGGGCAGCCTGGCCTTCGCCGCGTTGCGGCGGCTTACCTGGTTGGTGAGCCACATATCCGTGCAGGTAGCCTTGCCCCTGGCCCGGTTCAGCCCCTGGCTGCCAGGGTTGGAGCGGGCACTGGGTGAGGAGTCAGCCGACCTGCTGTTTGCCTGGAACATCACGCTGGAAGGGCTGACCGCCGCGGTAGCCCATCAGGCTCAATACTGGGGCGTGCCGTGGATTGCCGTGCCGCTCCTGCACCTGGGTCGGCCGCGCTTTTATACCATGCGGCACCAGTTGGGCCTGCTCCGGCAGGCGGCCGGGGTCGTGGCCCAGACGGCCAGCGAGCGTGCTTCCCTGCTCGAACGCGGCTGTGCCCCGGAGCGCGTCTGGCTGGTCAGCCCAGGGGTGGACCCGGACAAAATGCAGAGGGCAGATGGGGAGCGCTTTCGTCGGAAGTACAGGATCGAGGGGCCGTTAGCAATCACCCTGGGAGCACTGGGGTACGACAAAGGGACAGTGCACCTGCTTGGAGCAGCGCGGCAGTTGTGGGAGGAAAAGCGTCCCCTGACCGTGGCCCTGATTGGCCCAATGGAAAAAGCCCTGCAGCGTACTGTGATGCAGTTGCCTGCAAAAGCGCACTGTCTGTGCCTCGGCCAGGTCTCCGAGGATGAAAAATGGGATGCGCTAGATGCCGCCGACATCGTCGTTATGCCATCGCGGACGGAGTCTTTTGGAATTGTGTTCCTTGAGGCATGGTTACAGGGAAAACCCGTTATTGGCGCGCGGGCCGGTGCCGTATGTGATGTGATCGAGGATGGAGTAGACGGATTACTGGTGACTTTTGGTGACGTTGCCAGCCTGGCCAATGCGCTCCACGCCATGCTCGATGCCCCCGTGTGGGCTGCCGAGATGGGCCTGAGAGGAAGAGAAAAAGTGCTGCAAGAGTACACGTGGGCACGACAGTATGACCACCTGCGTGTGCTCACAGACCAGGTGATGAGGGAGTCAAAATGAGCGTGTTCAGTGTACACACCGACGCAGGTGACGTGGAAGCCATGATGAACTCTGTAGCAGAGGCATTGCGCGAATGGGAGAGAGGAAAATCTCTACCCCTGGATCTATCTATGACCTATGATCGTAGCCACCGCCTGGCCGAAGATGCTCACCACCTTTGGCATCAGTGGAATCTCGATGGCAATGCCATCGTCCATTCTATGCGACCAAGATTGGGGCCGTGGATCATTCGGTTCCAGTTGCTGGTGCGGCGGCTGACGTGGTGGTTTCTGGAACCGATCCTGCAGCAGATCCGGCAGTTTCAGATGAACGCCGCGCGCGTGATCATCGAACTGGCCCGCAACCAGCGCCTGCTGGCTGCCCGGTTCGATCCCGCGCCATCCGACGCGGTGTCGAAAGAGGATTGGACGAAACGGATCGAGGCGTTGGAGACCCAGGTCGAGGAACTCCAAAGGCAAGTGGCTGAACGAGAAGGGCAGGATGCCGGTTAAGGTCACCATCATTATACTGACCTGGAACGGGTTGGAGTACACGAGGGCCTGCCTGGACTCGTTGCGCGCTCATACCCCACTGGGCGGCGACGCGCAGGTTCTCGTAGTGGACAATGGCAGCACAGATGGCACACTGCCTTATCTGCGAGGCCTGGACTGGATCCGGTTGATTGAGAATGGCAAGAATCTGGGTTTCGTGTGCGGCAACAACACCGGCATCCGTGCTACACCACCCGATCACGACGTTTTGCTCCTCAACAACGACATCGTCATTCCGCAGGATGGCTGGCTGGAAGAGATTCAACGTGTGGCTTACTCCGCCGATGACATCGGCATCGTGGGCTGTCGGTTGGTGCTGCCTGATGGGCGACTGCTGCACGCCGGTGCCTACATGCCCCTGGGGAGCTTCTGGGGGCAACAGATCGGTAGCCTGGAGAAAGACGTCAACCAGTACAACGCGGATCGTGACGTGGAGAGTGTCGTGGGTGCGTGTATGTACGTCAAGCGGAGGGTGTTGGAAAAGATTGGCCTGTTGGACGAAGCATTCTTTTCCTACTTCGAGGATACCGACTACTGCCTGCGGACAGCAGAGGCCGAGTTCCGCACCGTCTGTGCTGGCGGTGTGACACTGATCCATCACCAAAATATCACCACCCATATCAACCGCGTTAGTTTCCAGAAAGTTTTTTTGAAATCTCAGAAGATTTTTCGCAAAAGGTGGAAAAGGAAAATGGTAGGAAGGTACAAAACCAGGGTTCTCTGGCATTCGGAGGTCGGCTCAGCCTCTGGGTATGCAACCTCGTCGCGAGAGATGATTTCACAACTGGATGCCCTGGGGGTGGACGTGCGGTTGGCGTACATCTATGGCACAGACTGGATGGACACGCAGCGCGATGATCACCGCATCGCGGCCATGCGCCAGCGACTCAAGGACCTGCGTTTGCCACAGGTCGTATACGCTCCAGGTGAACTGTTCTCCAAAAATAGCGGGCGCTATCGCATCGGCTACACGATGTTGGAAGTGGACGGCATCCCTGAGGAGTGGGTCCGGCTGTGCAACGAGATGGACGAGGTATGGGTGCCCAGTACCTTCAACGCTGAGACGTTCCGCACCAGCGGCGTCACACAGCCTATCCATGTGATGCCCCTGGGCGTGAACCCCGACTACTTAAATCCCCACATCAAGGGGTTTCGGGCTACCGGACGCTATACTTTTCTCTCTATCTTCGAGTGGGGTGAGCGCAAGGCCCCAGAGGTACTGCTGCGCGCTTACTCGCGGGCCTTCGCCCGCCAGGACGACGTCTTATTGCTGCTCAAAGTGACCAACCGTGATCCTGGTGTGCATGTACAGGCGCAGACCGCGGCATTGAACCTGCCGGAAGACGGGCCGCCTATAGCACTGCTTTACAACCAAGAGTTGCCATTTCACCAGATGGGTAGCCTCTATCGTTCCGTTGATTGCTTTGTGTTGTCCACCCGAGGGGAAGGATGGGGGATGCCGATCTTGGAGGCAATGGCCTGCGGCCTTCCGGTCATTGCCACTGGCTGGAGCGCGCACACTGATTTTCTTAACGAGAGCAACGCCTATCCGCTGCGCGTGACGGGCTTGGTCCCGGCCAGAGCCAAATGTCCCTACTACACCGGTTTCCATTGGGCGCAGCCCGACGAAGATCACCTGGTGCATCTGCTACGTCATGTCTATGAGCATCGGGATGAGGCAGCGGCTAAGGGCACGGTTGCCTCAGAAGAGGTCTTGACCCGCTGGACCTGGCGTCAGGCAGCACAAAGGATTAAAGAGCGGTTACTTCAGACTGAAGTAGAGTAGGAGTAGCATGCGTATCGGATTCGACATTACTGCTCTCTACGTAGCCCAGGCGGGCGTCTTCTACTATGATTATAACCTGATCCGGGCATTGCTGGACCTGGATCAGGAAAACGAGTACTTGTTGCTCGACTACTATCCCATTCACGGTGGCCGGACCGCCCCATCCGAAATCCGGGACTTGAAGAGGTCGCAGGCCAGGCTCGTGCACTGCCAGGGCTTGCGCCACCGCCGGCTGGCTCGCTGGAGACCACTCCAACTGCCGATATTGCGCACGACGGCGGAGTTGGTGGATCGTGTTCTTTTCTGGCCCTGGTCGGCGGCCGCAGGGGCAGTGATGCGACGCAAACTGGCACCGCTGCTGGATGGTGTGGATGTCTTTCATTCCTCGGATGTCCTGCTCTGGAGGCAGCCAGGTGCACTAAACGTGACTACAGTTTACGACCTGACAACACTACTCTTCCCGGAATACCATACCGCCGACACACGCGAACTGCAAGCGCGGAAGCGTCGGTTCATCCAGGAAGAAGCCGATGCAGTGATTGCGATCTCGGAGGTGACGAAGCAAGATGTCGTGGCCCACCTACAGATTCCGGCGGAGCGTGTGCATGTAGTGTACGGTGGGGTTGACCCGGCCTTTCGTCCCATCGAGGACCGACAAGCGGTGGTGCAGGCGTTGGCCCCGCTGGGGCTGGTTCCCGGCAACTATATCCTATACGTGGGCACCATTGAGCCACGTAAGAACCTGGTGCGCCTGGTGGAGGCTTACGACCAGGTACGCAGAATGGTCCCGCCGCCGGTGCCGAAACTGGTATTGGCAGGGGCAGCGGGGTGGCAGTTCCACGAGGTGTTCGCGCGCATCGAGGCATTGGACCTGAAGGACAAGGTTGTGTATGCCGGGCGAGTGTCCGCAGACCTGCTCCCAGCACTTTACAACGGGGCTGTGTTGTTCGCTTATCCCTCCCTCTATGAGGGCTTTGGCTTGCCACCACTTGAGGCGATGGCGTGTGGGGTGCCGGTGGTGGCTTCCAATGTGTCATCGTTGCCAGAGATCGTAGGGGACGCAGGGGTGTTGGTTGACCCGACCGATACGCAGACGCTGGTTACGACTTTGGCAACTCTACTGGGAGATGCCCAGCGTCGGAGCGATATGGTGGCACGCGGCCTGGCCCGCGCCGAGCGGTTCTCGTGGACACGGGCGGCGCAAGAGACGCTGGCGATCTACAATCGGGAATTGCTCCATATTGGGAGGTGTGTTGGCGATGAGCGATATCGTGCTTTCAATCGTAGTTCCTGTTTACAATGAAGCACAGAGCATCTGGCATACCTATCAGCAGATCAGTGCAGTCGCCTCTAAGATGGGTATGCAGCACGAAATCCTGTTTGTGGACGATGGGAGCATGGACTTGAGCTTTCAGAAACTTACAGAAATAGCCCAATCGGACTCCCACGTGCGGATTGTACATCTATCAAGGAATTTTGGTCATCAAGCTGCATTAACGGCTGGCATGGACCTGTGTCGAGGGGAGGGAATGATCTGCCTGGATGCTGATTTACAGCATCCTCCTGAGTTAATTCCGGCAATGGTACAGAAGTGGCAGGAAGGGTTCGATGTTGTCTGTACGGTTCGGCGTGATAGCAACGACATTGGGCTGTTCAAACGGTTCACATCACGATTGTTCTACCGAATGCTGAATTGGATTTCTCCAATTCAGATTGAGCCAAATGCCGCCGATTTTCGGTTCCTCTCACGAAAAGTGATCGACGTGTTTAAGTATGATCTACGTGAAAGGAATCGTTTCTTGCGCGGGATGACAGCCTGGGTCGGGTTTAACCATGCGAGGCTGTACTATCAGGCTCAGCCACGGTTTGCCGGTAGCAGCAAGTACTCCCTCACGAAAATGATTGGGTTTGCGCTTTCTGGGCTGGCCTCATTTTCAAAAGTACCCCTGTACTTGGGCTTGTTTGCAGGTGTTATACTGGGCGTGTTTACTATGATATACGGTGTATACGCACTGCTGTTGCGAATGCTGACCGACCGTCCTGTTCCAGGATGGACTTCACTGTTGGTCGTAGTGACATTCATTGGGGCGATTCAGTTGTTCATCCTGGGATTGCTCGGCCTATATATTGGATATATGTTTGACGAGGTCAAAGGGCGTCCAATCTACATCGTGGATCAGTTGGTCGAGTCAAAACAAGCGTAGGGACGTGTCTATGGGTAATATGTATTTCTACGACAGGTTCGCGAATCAATTCGATGAAAAGATGAACATGTACGATACGAACAAGCGGATTGCCTTGATCTTCGATCAAGTGTTAGGTTCTTTGGATTTGCATGGTAAGAAGCTGCTTGATGCGGGGAGTGGAACCGGATGGTTCAGTCAGGTTGCGTGTGGACGGGGGGCGGACGTTTACTCCTTAGATATTGGCTTGAACCTCCTGAAAATTGTAGGGCAGAAGTGTGACTCGCAAAGAATTGCTGGGAGTGTACTGCAGATTCCATTTGCACAGAATACGTTTGATTGTATTGTGAATACTGAAGTGATAGAACATACACTGGCACCCATGGATGTGATCCCCGAATTGTACAGGGTATTAAGGCCAGGTGGCGTATTGGTCCTGACAGTGCCGAACCGGGTCTGGTATTTTTCTGTAGTCATAGCAAATGCGCTCAAGTTACGTCCATACGAGGGATTGGAAAACTGGGTGCATTGGAGACCGTTGCGAAAGCGTTTCGAAGAGTGTGGGTTTAGGATTGAGGAGATCAGAGGGTTTCACATCGTTCCCTTTGTCTCACCTCGTTTGTACAGATTCATTGATCTCTGCGACCGTTTCGGCACATGGCTTGGGCCAATCATGCTCAATATCGCGATCAAGGCACAGAAAATGATCTAACCAGGAGAGGTTATGAAAGCAAAACTTAACTACTGGCTACAGATGAACAGCGTAGTATACAGTTTGTCTTTCTTTGTATACACTGTGCTTGCAATAGGATTTACCTATCCCGCTGTCAAAGGAGTGTTCTTGCCCCATATGATGCCAGGGTACGGAGATGTTGTACAGTTCCAATATTTCTACTGGTGGTTTAAGTACGCGCTGCTGGATTTGGGCACTGACCCTCAGATCGCAACACTGATCTACTATCCAGTGGGAGGATTGTGGATCTTTGCCACGCTGTTTAACGAAATCACGAGCGCATTCTTACAGTTGGTGATGAGCGTTTCGCAGACCTATACTCTGCTATGGCTCTTCACCTTCCCTGCCACAGCACTGACTGCGTTCGCTTTGGCGCATTACATCACCAAATCCAAGCTGGCAGCATTCCTGGCCGGGATCATCTTTGCCTTTTCGACGTACCGCTATGCGCATGGCCTGGGGCACATGGGCCTGCTCACAACCCAATGGCTGCCGTTGTATGTGTACGCCCTATTGCGCAGCCGTGACCTGCCCAACGTCAGAAACGGCATCCTCCTTATCATTGCTGTGCTATTGGCGGGCCTGTCGGAGTTCCCCTACTATCTATTCTATTTCATGGGGCTGTTCTTGCTCTGTTTTTTCGTTTACGGCATCTGGACACACGACCGCCGTATCTGGAACGTGCGCTTTGTGTTCAGTGTGGCTCTCGCTTTCGGCATCTTGGGTCTGGCATTGGGTGTGGCGTATTCGAATATCCTGTTCGCGGGGAATGCCGAGTACCTAAACCGGACAGGCACGTTCTGGCTTTCCGCCGACCTCCTGGGGTTCTTGCTGCCATCCCAGTGGCATCCGCTGTGGGGAGATCTATATGCTGCACCGGGAAGCATCGGGCGGTATGGGTTAGACATAGTAGAGCATTCCCATTACGTCGGATATGTCTCTTTGGTACTGACCGTGCTGGGACTATGGAGATCCCGCCTGTGCGATAAGAGACTGTGGGCGTTCGTGATAGTTGTCGCGTTTGTTTTGGCGTTGGGGCCTGCGCTCAAAGTCGGCGGCCAGGTTGTGATCCATGCCCCCAAAGAAGGGCCGACTTCATTGATCCCCCTCCCGTACTGGGCGATTATGAACCTGCCGTTCCTCAGCAGATTGCGGGCTCCTTCACGCCACGTCGTCTTGATGCAGTTGGCCATCGCCGTGACATCTGCCGCAGGATGGACCCTCATTGAAAAGAAGATAGAGCGCTTCAAGGTTCTGCGCATCGGAACCATTGGACTGTTGTCTGCTGTGATCCTGTTCGAATCTCTGTTCATGTTTCCTTACGCCATGACGACAGTTCCGATCTCCAAGGTATACGATCAGTTGGCTCGGGAGAACCTGGCGGGAGGCATCCTTGAGCTACCGATGGCATTGGATCGGGAAGCGCCGGAAGGAAGGTGGTATTTGAACCTCTTCCTCAGAATGTACGAGGCCACGATCCATCATCACCCTATCGTTGGTGGTCTGGCTGGGCGTCCAGACCCTGAAGTCATCATTTTTAACGAGACTACCCCATATATCCGTGAAATGCTGGGGGGAGGTCGTGTGTGGCGCCAAGACATTAAAGATCCTTTCCACCAAGATTGGACTGTCCTGGAACAGGTAGGACCGAGTATATTGCAGTCCTATAACATTGATTACGTCATCCTGCACAGAGATATGTTGCCCGAGGGCGAATTCGCGTTCTTGAATGACGCCATTTCTCGACAATCTGGTGTCCCGTTCTTCGATGACGGGACGGTTGTCGCGTATAGGATTGTGGCCGACCCTTCAGTTGAGTGGCCCATGACGGATCACTTGGCAGTTATTGCAGGTCAGGGTTGGTACCTCCCGCTGTGGAACGGCGCTCAGGTGGTGAGAAGAATGGTCAGCAACGGTGAAATTGTGATCTTGAGTCCGGAACGTCAGACGGTTCGTCTGATACTCGATCTGAACTCTCGACCCGGCACAACGAATCTGATCCAGATGTTGGCGAATGGCCGTTCGCTAGAAACCGTTGCCGTTCCTGCGGAAGGGGTGACTCTCTTAACTCACCCACTTCAACTGGAAAAGGGCTATAACATGATTGCCCTTGAAAAGTTGGGGGGCTCAGAGTATATAGGGACTATAGCTGACGTGATGCAATTTGACATCGAGGTCTCCCGCCTGAAGATCGTTCCTGCGGATGCAGTACGACTTGTCTCGCAATCGTTGGTCGCGCGACTTGGGCAGAGCATAGAACTGGTCGGTGTGGATTGGGAAGTTGGAGGCAGAGAAATGGCACAAAATGTGGACGTCACCCTGTACTGGAGCACAGTTGCGCCAGTAGAGGGAAACTTTAAGGTGTTCGTTCACCTTCTCGACCATACCGGGAATCTGATTGCGCAGCATGACGGGGTTCCTGTGAACTGGTCCCTGCCTACCGATGACTGGCCGTCGGAAGATGTGATTGTGGACAGGCATCAGATCACACTGCCGGCCGGTCGCCAGGTGAGCGAGATTCGTGAAATCAGTATTGGGATGTATCATCTGGAAAGTTTGCAGAGATTGGATGCCACGGTGTTGGATGGAGATGCACGTTCAATGGACAATAGCATACGATTGTGGTGGGTCACCCCGTAGGTCTAAGAGATGTGAGCAATGAGGATTGAGGTCCTCTGGGCTTTATAGGCATGGCGACTCCTGACGTTGAATCTTTGGTAAAGCGAGGTGCTCAGTGCAAACGAAGAGACAATGCTTTCTTACGGTAGTGACGACAGTATCATTGGCTGTATGGACAATCTTTACAGCCGGGTCGTTTTTCGACATGCCGGTGGCTGAGGCTGCCGGTCCGAGCAGTCTCCGTATCTTCTCCCTGAGTGGCAGTTGGGTGAAGAACCCCATAGCGTTGGGAGACTTGAACAACGATGGCGTAGCAGACATCGTCGTTGGTGGCATGGATGGAAAGGTGTATGCCTACAAAGGCAACGGAACAAAGTTGTGGGAGTACGACACCGGCAATGCGGAAATTGACAGTAAGGCGGCCATCGGCGATATCAACAGGGATGGCTGGAACGAGGTGGTCATTGGCGTGGGCAGCACCTTCACGCCCAGTGCACCAGGGGCTGTGTGGGCCTTTAGTCACGACGGAAAACGTCTCTGGGACTATCCTTCCGGTGACTTCGATGGCAACGATATCGCTGACGGTGTCTACAGCAGCCCAGTACTGGCAGATGTGGATGGCAACGACAACGGTAAGTTGGAGATCATCTATGGCGGATGGGACGCTTATATACGCGTCCTCAACCACGACAGTACACTCCTGTGGGAGAAGTTCGTACGTGATACCATCTGGTCTTCGCCTGCCGTCGGGGACGTAGATCGGGATGGCAAGCCAGAGATTGTCATTGGCGTAGATTCCCACTATGAGCCAGCCTTCGGTACGCAGGATGGCGGCATCCTGTACGTGCTGAACGGCGAGGACGGTTCGGAGGTCTTTCGCAAGCAGGTTGACGAGGTCATCTGGTCGTCGCCGGCATTGGGCGATCTGAACGGCGACGGCTGGTTAGAGATCGTGGTGGGAACGGGCGACTGCTGGTCGCGCCCTGCGTGTGCTCCAGGGGGCCGCACCCATACTGTCACCAAAGCATTGTACGGATGGGATCACAACGGCAATGCTTTGCCAGGGTGGCCCATCATCCTCCCAGACTATGCTTTCGCTTCTCCGGCACTGGGGGACCTGGATGGGGATACCGCCCTCGAGGTGGTGGTCAATACGAACGACGCCTACGTCCGCGCCTTTGAAGCCAACGGGCAAAACGTTTCCGGATGGCCCCGCCTTGTCACGACGCCGGCAAGCCCTGGCACGGTGGTGCACTATGCCACGTCTGCTTCCCCTATACTGGCAGACTTGACCGGAGATGGGGAGTTGGAAGTCGTGCTACCCTCGAACTGGGAGATTGTCGTCTGGGATCGCAGCGGGAACCAGTTGACCCGCACGCAGTTCCCTCCCTTATCAGGACAATGGACTTTGGATACGGAGTACGCCCTGGGCTATACTCCGGCAGTGGGAGATGTTGATGGGGATGGGAAGAGAGAGTTGGTAGTGGGAGGAGCGCGTTCAGGTGGTTCTACCGGCGCGACATATATATGGGATTTTGACGATGTTTCCGCAAGCCTACCTGCTCCCTGGCCCGCTTTCCGGCGTGACTCGCTGAACCACGGGCGTTACCCTTTTGCGCCCTGGCTATCGGTTTCTCCCTCCTCCCTCCTTGTCATGCACGAGTACGGTAGTGATCTATCCACAAAGGGGTATCTCTGGGTTGCTAACCAGGGGGAGGGAGAAATTGCGTGGGATGCCAGCGCTTCGCAGCCACTGAAGGTGACGCTGGCCCCATCCTCCGGCCAGGTATCTGGAACAAGCCAGATGGTACAGGTCACCATATCGCTTACCGGCTATCAAACCGGGACGCATTCCCTGGGAGAAATCGTGGTCACCGGGACAGCAGGGGGAGGAGCCGTGATGGGGAGCCCTGTGCACGTACCCGTGACGCTGTACGTAGGACCAGTACACCGTGTGTTTTTGCCTTTCACCCTACGGACATCCTGACGTTCAATGAGGCGTTCAGCTTCGGCTCCCTATGGGTGCCCTGTCACTGCGGGCCTGCTGCCTGATTTCGTTCGGCAGCGGGGACAGTTCCTCTGCCTCTTACAGGCGGTAGTATGAGCGAGTCCATAGCGGTCGTCGTCGTTAACTGGAACGGGCTTCAGTATCTCCGTACGTGCATGCCGGCTGTGTTGGCCCAGGACTACCCGGACTTCCAGGTAGTGGTGGTGGACAACGGCTCCAGCGACGGGTCTGCTGCCTGGGTAGAATCCACCTTTCCGCAGATGCTGCTGATCCGCAATGACACCAACGAAGGGTTTGCCAGGGCCTCCAACCAGGGCATTCGCGCCACAGAGGAGCCCTACGTCGCTGTGCTGAACAACGACGCACAGCCGGAGCCAGGCTGGCTGATGGCACTGGCCGAGGCGATGGAAGCGGGCGAACGGGTTGGGATGGTAGCCTCACAAATACGATTGGCACACCGGCCTGACTTGTTGGATTCAGCCGGCATTGAGGTAGACGTCCTGGGATTTGCCTGGAACCGTCACTTTGGATGGCTGGCGGCGCATGAGCCTGCTGCCACCGTGGAGGTCTTCGGGGCCTCTGGCGCAGCGGCCCTGTACTGCAGAAAGATGCTGGAAGAGGTAGGACTGTTCGACGAGCGCTACTTTGCCTACTACGAGGACGTGGAATTGGCATGGCGGGCACAACGGGCCGGGTGGCGCTGCCTGTACGCTCCCGCCGCGCGGGTGTTGCACCTGCACTCGGCGACGGGCCGGCAGGATTCTGCTTTCAAGGCGTATCACCTGAGCCGCAACCGGGTCTGGACGTTGATGCGCCACTACCCGGCGCGTTGGTTTCTGGTTTTGTGGCCACTCGTCCTGCTGCTGGATACGGCGTCGTGGATGGGACCTCTGCTTAGAGGGCATACGGATGCGTTGCGCGGACACATAGATGCGCTTAAAGAATGGCGTTGGGCATGGCAGGGACGCCGCCAGCAGGCCCACTGGTCGTGCAGTGTTCCTCTGGCTCCGCCGAGGTTACACGCTGATCGAATGCCGGGGGGCCACGTATGAAACCATCGAGAGTCACAATTCCCCCCCAGGAGTCCAGGTGAACACAGGCGGACGGCAGATCGCGAAAGCAGCCACGCTGGTGATGGTGCTCACCATCGTCAGCCGCGTGCTGGGACTGGTGCGCCAGATGGTCATTGGCGCCATGTTCGGCACCAGCGGCAACCTCGATACCTACCTGGCCGCCGCTCGCATCCCGGAGATGATCTTCCTGGTCATCACGGGTGGCGCACTGGGCTCGGCCTTCATCCCCGCGTTCGCCGATCACCTGGCCAGGAAGGACCGCGCCGGGGCCTGGCGGCTGGCCTCGGCCGTGATCAACGTGGCGCTGATCGTGGTGACGGCTGTGGCGGGACTGACGGCGCTCTTTGCGCCGGCGCTGGTGCGTACGGTCCTCGCCCCCGGCTTCGCCCCACGCCAACAGGCATTCGCCGCGAGCCTCCTGCGGCTGATGTTGGTCACGCCAATCATCTTCGGCGTGAGCGGCATCGTGATGGGGGCCTTGAACGCCCACCAGCACTTTCTCCTGCCGGCCCTGGCTCCCTCCGTCTATAACCTCTCGATCATCGGCGGGGCGCTCTTGCTGGGGCCAAGGCTGGATGTATCCGGCATGGCGCTCGGCACCGTCGTGGGGGCCGTGCTGCACCTGCTGGTCCAGGTGCCAGGGCTCGTGCGCCATGGCGCACGTTACGTCCCCACCCTGGGGCTACGTGATCCTAGCGTGCACGAGGTAGGGCGGCTGATGGCCCCGCGCGTGCTGGGCACGGCCATCACGCAACTGAACTTTGTCGTCAACAACAGCCTGGCCTCGACCATGGGCGAGGGGGCAGTTTCGGCCATCAATTACGCCTGGCTGCTGATGCTCCTGCCCCAGGGGATCTTTGCCCAGGCCGTGGGGATCGCGGCCTTCCCGACTTTCGCCGGGCAGGCCGCCCGGGGGGAACGAGCCGAGATGCGCAGCACGCTGGCTGCCACACTGCGCGCGGTCTTCTTTCTCAGCCTCCCGGCTACGGTGGGATTGGTAGTGCTGGCCCGGCCGCTGGTGGGATTACTGTTCGAACGGGGAGCGTTCGAGGCGACCTCGACGGAGGCAGTAGCCTGGGCACTGGGCTTTTACGCACTGGGGCTGGTAGGGCACGCCGGGCTGGAGATCGTGGCCCGCGCTTTCTATGCACTGCACGACACGGCGACGCCCGTGTGGGTGGGGGGGCTGGCGATGGGGCTCAACGTGGCGTTGAGCCTGACGCTGCCGGAGGTGTTCAGGACGGCGGGCTGGCCGCCTCACGCCGGGCTGGCGCTGGCCAATTCGGCCGCCACGCTGCTGGAACTGGCGGCGCTATCCGTGTTGATCCGACGGCGGCTAGGGGGGCTGGAAGACCGGCGGACGCTGAGGGCCTGCGCCAGGAGCGTACTGGCAGCGCTGGCGATGGGGGCTGCGCTGGTGGGATGGCAGATCGCGCTGCCGCACGCGGGCGCGCTCGTGCTGGGTGGCGGGGGCGTCGTATTGGGCGTGGCAACCTACCTGGGCGTCGCATTTCTGCTACGGGCGGAGGAGATGCAGGTGGTGGCGGGGCTGCTGCCAACGGGTGTCCGTGGCCGATGGTGACTAACCCTCACCCCCGGCCCCTCTCCCCGGGAGGGAGAGGGGAGCCACCCTCACC
>Ga0307377_10000204_pt1 | contig 81990 bp, 69 predicted proteins | sample TR3MG_FD_202535 | JGI IMG/M metagenome (GOLD analysis project Ga0307377, IMG submission 202535) | Soil microbial communities from Risofladan, Vaasa, Finland - TR-3 | ecosystem: Environmental > Terrestrial > Soil > Coastal area > Acid sulfate soil | place: Finland: Risofladan, Vaasa | collected...
ATTGTCTTATCTCCTGAACGTTACCCTTTATGGGACAACGATTTGTCCCTCGTTCAGGATATCGGCAAAGACAAGCAAAATTATTCAATCATGTTAAGACACAAGGAAAACTCCTTTCTTCACAGAAAAACCAGGTTAATCATTCGCAGGCAATACACTTGAGTGCCCGGCACTTTACTTGAGAATAATCCTTATGATTTTAGCCGGCTCAATGCGAAACGGCGAGCCTTTACCTTCGAAAAAACCATGCTCGGCAATCATGTGAATATTCAGGTCCGACCAACGTATGCTATCGGCCGAATCAAGGCGTTCGACGGTAGTTACCCTTTTATCAAATTCTCCAGGATGAGGCCAGGGACAAGTGAGCGTCCCTTTGGCCTCGTGCACCACAGCCTTTAGTTTATCGTCGATTCTCACCCAGGTACCGAGGCCGCCTTTGGCTTTATCGGTAATCTGCCCCATGCGGGAGGCAATCTGACCGGCTGTAACCGCCAGTTGAGCGATGCGGGCACTGTCCTCGTTGATAATTTCGTCGGCGCTGCGAGTGTCACCGCCCATGAAACCCCCGGCCACCAGCCTGGACGAACGCAACATCGCATCCAGACTCTGCATCCGCGGTGACTCTTTCATGTACACCATCCTATCAATTTACGCGAACTTGTCATAGAAGATTTTTTCTTCACGCATCCCGAGTTCGGTCAGCACCTTTATTGCCGCGTCAATCATGCCCGGACTTCCGCACAGATAGCCTTCGGCCCGGTCGGCGTTTTTCAGGTCCCGGCGCAAAACCTCGGTAACCAGACCCTTCTGTCCTTGCCACTTTTCGTCCGGTCGTGGCTCTGCGACGGCCGGCACAAACCGAAAATCCGCCAGTTCGGATTCGAAGGCCTTCATTTGGTCCACCATGAACATATCCTTGACCGTGTTGGCCCCGAAATAGAAAACGGCCGAACGCTTGTTGCCGGTATTTTTCATGTGGTGAAGCATGCACTTTATAGGTGCGATCCCCGAACCGCCGGCGGCGAAAACGATTGGCGCATTGCTCTGCGAAAGTGTGAACTCGCCATAGGGGCCGTTGATTTTGACCCTGTCGCCGACCTTCAGGTATTCGAAACAGTAGGTTGTGCAGATTCCGCCCGGTACCAGGCGGATAATGAGTTCGATGGTGCGATTGTCCGCGGGGTCTCCCGACATCGAATAGGCACGGTAGACCTCCTCGCTGCTTTTTTCGTACACCGGTGTCTGCAGTTGTATGTACTGGCCCGCTGTGTAATCAATGGTCTCAGGCTCAACAAGCTCGAATCGAAACTCCTTCATGTCGTGCGTGAGGTCGCTGATGTCGACGCACCTGCACGTGTATTCGCGGATGGCGAACAGTTCGGGCGGAATCTCGATATCGAGATCGTTGTGCACCTTGACCTGGCAGGAAATTCGCACGTTGGACTGTCTTTCCTGCTCGGTCAGGAACGGCTCCTCCGTGGGCAGCAAAGGCCCGGCCCCCTCGAGGACTTTCAGCTTGCACAGGCCGCAGGTGCCGCGTCCTCCACAGGCGCTCGGAATGAATATTTTTTCGTCGGTCAATACCGAAAGCAGTTTGCCGCCGCCTTTCACCATGAGGTCTCGTTCGCTGTTTATCCTTATCCTGCATTCGCCGTAATCAGCGATCAGACGCTCGCTGACAACCAGCAGGGCGGCAAGTGCGGCCCCAACCGAGCTTACTACTACAACCGAGATGAATATCGAAAGTATCATCGTTGACATCCGTATCCGACGCTTCCTCTTCGTCACCGCTGCAGGACGCCCGCAAAGCCTATAAACGCCAGGGCCATCAGACCGGCGATAATAAGGGTAATTCCGGGTCCCTGGAGGCCGCGCGGAATCCGTTCATTTTTCAGTCTTTGCCTGATTCCGGCCATGGCGATTATCGCCAGGAACCAGCCGATTCCACTGCCAAGGCCATACCCGATGCTGACTATGAATCCGTAATCACGGATGACCATGAAGAGCGAGCCGCCGAGTATCGCGCAATTGACGGTTATCAGTGGCAGAAATATCCCGAGTCTCTGGTACAGGGCCGGTGAATATCGCTCGATGACCATTTCCACGAACTGCACGAAGGCCGCTATGATTATGATGAAGATTATGAAGCGGAAGAATTCCAGATGTAGTTCTTCCAAGACCAGATGGTATACGAGCCAGTTGAGCCCGCACGTGCAGGTCAGAACGAAAGTCACCGCTAGGCCCAGCCCGAAGGCCGATTTTATTTCCCGCGAAACGCCGAGAAACGGACACAGCCCCAAAAAGTACGTCAGAAGAATATTCTGCGTAAAAACCGCCGAAATACAAACCACAAAAGCCTGCCAGATTTCCGCGCCAACATTCATGGTGTCTGCTGCTCCTTTCCGATTTGTATCGACTTGAAAATCCAGGTCAGGACGCCGAGCATGAAGAACGCGCCGGGCGGCATAACCATTATTATCCATTTATCCCAGCTCGTGCTAAAGTAAGGCATTGGGACACCCAGCAGCGTACCCATGCCGAGCAGCTCGCGAAAAACCGCTATTATCAGAAGCACGAACGAGTAACCAAGGGCGTTGAAAAGACCGTCCACAAAGGCGCGGCCCGGCGGATTGGAATTGCCGTAGGCTTCGCACCGGCCCATGACAATGCAGTTGGTAATTATCAGCCCGACATAGGGGCCCAGTTTTGTGCTCATCTCGGGCCAGTACGCCTTCAGCAATACGTCCACGATGATCACGTAGAAGGCGATTATCAGCGTTTCGACCATCATCCTTATGTTGCGGGGCGTCAGTTTTCGCAGTACGGAAACCGTCGCTGCGCTGAGAGAAAGTGTAAATACGAGTGCGACGCACATGACGACGGTGTTGAGCACCAGGTTGGTAACCGCCAGGGTGCTGCATATACCCAGCACCTGCTTGAAGATGGGATTATTGCGCCACAGCCCCTCGACCATCAGCTTCTTATTTTCGGATTGTCCGCCTGCGGGGCTCATTGCCGGTTGCTCCTTTGGGTCAAACGCGAGCGCCATTCGACCAACTGTGTGTTTATGATTTTCTCCAGCCTTGTGCTTGTCTGCGTGGCGCCGGTCACGGCGTGGACGTCGCTCGGACCAAGCTCGGCGCCCGGTCGCTTGAAGGATACGGGCCTTTCCCTGGCGGCGATTACCTTGCCCTCAAACTGTTGGCGGAAGGGCGGTTTGGTTATTTCCGCGCCGAGTCCGGGCGTCTCATTCTGCTGATAGAATGCTATTGCATTGATGGTCTTGCGGTCGGCATCGATCCCGATGACGCCTTTGATGGGGGCCCAGAATCCTCGGCCGGAAAAGGGCAGGGCATAAGCGACGATTTGGCCCTCTTTCCTCAGCGTGTATGCGCCGGCTGATTCTTCGTCCGGCTCAGTTACCCGCTCGACAAAGGTTCTGTGCAAATCCAATCGGCTCGTATCCTCGACATAAAGGCCGGCAAGTGCCTGCACGACGGCTTTTTCAAAGGCTATCTTTTCGTTGGCCGCCACCCTTTCAGAGTTGAATTGAGTCAGGCCGATCACGACCGAGCTGAAGAAGGCGGTGATTAGGAACATATACAATATGGGAAACCACCATTTCTGCATCAGCCCGTCTCCTTTGCGGCCTTGGTGGTCTTATACTCACGGACAACGTGGTCCAGTATCGGGGCAAACATATTGCCGATGAGGATGGAAAACATGAGGCCCCCATTGAAGATGGAGAAATTCCTTATGGCCGTGCTGCAGACGCCGATTATTATTCCGTAAACTATTTTTGCCGCCTCGGTTCTGGGGGCACTGACGGGGTCGGTAGCCATGTAGAACGCGCCGAACAGAAATCCGCCTCCGAGCACCGCAGGCAAGGCGCCGGGGACCGGGTCGACGCCGAACCAGTAAAGAACCTGGTTCAGGACGGCGTAGGTCGTGGTAACCGAAAGGATAATAGTCCGGCTGGCGGTCTTCGTGTAATAAAGGTACAGCCCGCCAATCATAATCAGTACCGCGCTGGTTACTCCCATGGTGCCGCTGATCCGGCCCACCGCCAGGGCCCGAAGAAAGGCGCTTCTCCTGACGTATTTGACCTGGCCCTCTTCAATGTCGGTGGGAATTCTGGAGTCCGCCTCTTTGCCGGCGCCGTCCCGCAGGACGATGCGACCGGCCTTCATGTGCGACATTGGTGTCGCGCCGGTGGTGGCGTCGGCCCCGGCAGCCGTCGTCCATTGACGCAACGCGCCCCACGGCCCCTCGGCCACCGGCGCCCAGGTGGAAGTCAGGGCCACGGGAAAGCATATATAGACGAAACATCTGCCCGCCATGGCCGGATTGAAGATGTTGCGTCCGAAGCCGCCGAAGATCTCCTTGGCGAACATCACGGCAAACGCAACGCCGATGGTCAGAACGTGAACGCCGACCGTGGGCGGCATAATCACGGCAAATATGGTCGTGGTAACAAACACCGCCTCGCTCACGCGCTCGCCCCGCAGGCGGGTGAAAATCAGCTCAACGACAAACCCGACGAGAGCCGCCCAGCCGACCATAAAAAGAGACCGCCAGCCAAAGAAATAAACGCCCCCGGCCAGACAGGGCAACAGTGCCAACAAAACGCGGCGATTGATCGGTTGCCTGGCCAGAATGGTGCGAGCTCCTTTCAGTTCGGCCATTGTCTAATCGCCCCTCAGACGACATAATTGCCCAATCGATTGCTCTTTCCCGTCAGGCTGCGTCCTTGAGATAGTTGACCAAAGTGTTTATATGGCTCAATTCTTCCATGATAATCTTTTCGACCTTGTCGCGGCCCCCCCTGACCGGCACCAGTTCCTTAAGGCTCAGGTAAAAAACCACCGACTCCTTCTCGGCTTTGATGGCGATTTCAAGAACCTCCTTTATTGATTCATTGCCTGTCAGTTTCCTGGTCGGGCTTACCCTGCCCTCCAGGCCGCGGGAATCCGCCATGGCCTGCAGATACAGCGCTCCTTGATTATCAGGGTCGAAGATCATCTGCTCCTTCTCGCGGCCGCTCAGCTCTTTTCTCATTTGCTCAAAGGTTTCGAGGTGTCCCTCTTCCATGGCGGACATATCGAGCAGCATCTGCTTTATTTCCCGACCCTGCGAGTTTCGCGACGCCTCGCGGTAGTACTCGGCCGCGCTTCGTTCGATCTGTTCGGCCATTTCGAAGATTTCATCTGCGGTAAAGCTGATACCCATATCATTCTCCTTGCGTTGTAGGGGCGTTAAAGACCCGCCGGGCCATTTCGTTGTCCAGCATATATATCGCGCCGGGGGCGTCCGCCATCAGCTTCAGCTTCTGCACTATCTCGTCGGCGCTCTTCTCTTCCTCAACCTGCTCGCTGACAAACCATTCCAGGAATATTTGTGCCGCGTGATCTTTCTGCTCGATAGCCAGGTTCACCAGGTCGTTAATTAGTCCGGTGACCTTTTGCTCGTGCTTGTACACCGCCTCGAACGCGGCCAGCGGCGAGTTCCATTTCACCGGCGGGTCCGCTATCGCCTTCAATGTGACTCTGCCGCCGCGTTTATTTACGTAATCATAAATCTTCAGGCCGTGAACCAGCTCTTCCTGTGTCTGGATTCTCATCCAGTTCGCAAAGCCCGGCAGATTCAGCGATTGAAAAAAAGCCTCCATTGACAGGTACAAATACGCCGAGTAAAGCTCTGCATTAATCTGTTTGTTAAGGGCTTCCTGCATTTTTTTGCCGATCATTTCAAATCTCCTTTCCATAACCCGTGCAGGTTACAATATTCCCTTGCGCTGACCGACTTGGCTTGAACGTCAAAAACCGCCTCCGGCTTCATCCCCGGCTCCAGGAATCGCCTGTATGCCTTTCCGTTCGCGAGCAGTTCAATCCATTCTATGTAGTGCTTCTCTTCCATGGGATGCGCGACGCTGCCCACTTTGACCTTGAAACCCCCGTCGACCTTTTCAATTACCGGCACATGTTTTTCTCTGGCCGCGTCAACCGTGTTCTCGGTCATTCCCTTCATCGGCTCCCCGCAGCAGACCAAATCGCCTGCCCCTCCGTGAAGCACCTCTACGATGTTTCCGCATGCCGTACATTTGTACACTTCAAGTTTCTGCGCCATTTTTATCCCCCTTTTATTATCTTGTTTAGTCTTCAATTTATTTGGCGATTTTAAGTTCCCTGTGTTTGGCCAGTATTTTGTCGGCAAGTTTATCAAGGGCCGCGAAGTCTTCATCCTTCGGATACCCTTTTGCTATCACCGGCTCAAGAATTTCAACCTTGAGGTTTGAGACAAGCCCCGCAATTTGCTCCACCATCTTGCCGCCCCATCCGTAAGAGCCGATGATTGAGGCAAATCTTGTCTTGGGCCTGAGCGCATTTGCCAGAATCGCAGCGTACGCGACAAGGGGATGCGCAACAGTCAAAGCCGTCGAAGAGCCAAGCACGATTGTGGCCGCATCGACAAGCGATATCGCCAGTTTGCCGATGTCGGTAACGGCAAGATTGAACTGCCTGACAGTAATACCCCTTTCCATTAAAGCGCCCACAAAATGCTCCACCATCTTTCTTGTGCTGCCATGCATTGAAATATACGGCAGCACCACCTCATTCTTGACCTGGTCACTTACCCAGTCTTTATAGGCGTCAATTATGAACCCGGGTTTGTCGTAAACAGGCCCGTGACTTGAGGCAATCATATCTATTTGCAGGTCCTTTATCTTTTCGAGGTTCTTCTTTATAGGGCCCCGGAAGGGCATCATTATCTCCGCGTAGTACCTTTTTGCGGCTTCGTAAACCACTGCCTCATCGTCCACGAACAGGCTGCTTGTGGCCAGATGCGAGCCGAAGAAGTCACACGGGAAAAATATTTTGTCTTCCCGCAGATATGTACCCAGTGTCTCCGGCCAGTGAACCCAGGGAATATAGACAAACTGAAGCGTTTTATCCCCCAGTGAAAGAGTCTGGCCGTCATCGACCGTGATAAACCTGTCCTCGGCGATGTTCAGCAAATCAATTAGCATGGCCTTGCACTTCGGGTTTGTAACAACTTTCGCCTCGGGGTAGAGCATCAATACATCGGGTATGGCGCCCGAGTGGTCCTGCTCGGCGTGGTGAGCAATGACATAGTCTATTCTCTCGGTCCCAAGACCGACGAGGTTTTCCATCAGCACCTCGGTCTTTGTCGGGTCGACTGTGTCCAACAGCGCTGTTTTCTCGCTGCCCTTTACCAGATATGCGTTATAGCTCGTGCCGTCCGGCAGCGGAATCAACTCATCGAACAGCCTTCGGTCCCAGTCGATTGCCCCTACAGCGTAGATACTTGCTTTGAGCTGCATCATCTTGCCACCCCTTTCATCTCGAGCAGAATCCATTACGCCGAAGAATCCGTTCCCGCACGTTCCGCAGGCGCACACCATATCTAAGCGGCGAACCTGTCTTACCGCAACTGTTTTGTCGCCTTCAGTGCCGCCTCGTAGTCCGGCTCATTGGTCAGTTCGTTAACCAACTGTATATACCGGACAATGCCCTCCTTGTCCACCACGAACACCGCCCTCGCAAGCAGCCGCAATTCCTTTATTAGAACTCCGAACGATGTGCCGAACGACGCCTCACGATGGTCGGAAAGAGTCTGCACATTATTGACCCCGGCTGCTCCGCACCAGCGCTTCTGAGCAAACGGCAGGTCCATGCTGATTGTCAGCACGACAACGTCACTGCCCAGACGCCCGGCCTCCTCGTTGAATCTTCTTGTCTGCGTGTTGCACACGGGCGTATCGAGCGACGGCACGGAGCAAATAATGCAGACCTTCCCTCGGAAAGAGGACAGTTTGACCGGGCTCAGGTCATTGGCCAGGACTTCGAAGTCGGGCGCTGACTCACCAGGCCTGACCTCACTGCCGACCAGCGTCAAGGGATTGCCCTTCATCGTTATCAGACCTTTTCGCTCTTCCATAACTCTCTCCTTACAGCCAAAACCAAAAATGATGATTGCACCGGCAAAGAGCAATGTCAAAATCGTGCCTCTTGGGCAAATGCTGGTTTTCATTGACTCAGGCTGCCCCCCAAAAGAGTGAACGCCCTCAGTAATTGACCGCTTCCAGTTCGCAAAAACTCTGCGGATGTAAACAAAGAGGGCAGACTTTAATCGCCTCGGGCCCTTCGTGCACGTAACCGCAATTCCTGCAAACCCACCGTACCGGCTCAGCACGCTTGAAAACAAGCCCCTCGGTGATATTCCTGGCCAGAGCCAGATACCTTTCCTTGTGCCGATTCTCGGCCACTGCAACATTTCTGAAAAACGCCGCAATTTCCTTAAAGCCTTCTTCTTCGGCCTTCACGGCAAAGCTCGGATACATCTGCGTGGTCTCGTAATTCTCGCCGGCCGCGGCGGCCTTTAGATTCTCGAGCGTGTTGCCGATGATGCCGGCCGGGTACGCCGCGGTGATTTCCACATCCCCGCCTTCGAGAAATTTGAACTCCCGCTTCGCGTGCTCTTTCTCCTGATTGGCTGTTTCCTCGAAAATTGCCCCTATCTGTTCGTAACCTTTTTTTCTCGCCTGACTGGCAAAATACGTGTACCTGTTACGCGCCTGGGATTCACCTGCGAATGCGGCCAGCAGGTTCTTTTCTGTTTGGCTGCCTTTAAGATTCATTTATAACCTCCATCTTTGACCGATTCCGACGACTGTCGCCAAAAACTGCCCCCTTCTCAGGCATGTTTCTTCCTGCATAGACTGCAGATACCCTCGAGGTATACGGTCTTTCTCAGGACTATAAACTTCTTCGTGATACCTGAAGGTACGGCAATATTATCAAATGGTTCGTGGTGAAAGTCAAATATTCTTTTGCACTTTACGCACTTAAAGTGCTGATGGTTCTCCAGATTTGCATCAAACCTCTTGGGGTCGCCGGAGCCCTCGACAATAAACGCTGCGCCGATTTCACTCAGGGTCAGCAATGTTCTGTTCACAGTATCCAGCGATATGTTGGGAATCACGTCCCTGACCTTCCTGAAAACCGTTTCCGCCGACGGATGCTTGTTTGTTTCAATCAGCGCCTTATAGACCGCTGTTCGCTGAGGTGTAATTTTGAGTCCCGCCGACCGACACTTTGCCCGGAAAGTCTCCATTTTTTTCCTCAGTTCGCTGCTTTTCTGCCCGGCGATGCCGCTTAACATAAATAACCTCGTGCCAAAACCGCCCGTTTCATAACCACCGTACTGATTATATCTGCTCATCCGCCCAGTGGATACAAAATTCCGCCGGTGTTTATTTGCCTGTTTTTGCCGCCGTCGACGGACGGTCAGGGCCCCAGGTTTCCGATTGTACTATTTGCTTGTGAGCGCAAAAAAGAGGGGCCGCCCTCCTCCGGACAGCCCCGCTATTGGGAAACAAAATCGGATTACCGGCCTTTACAGCCGGCGGTCCGATTTTGACACATAACAAACTGGGTGGAAAAATCTCTGTTTTCTGTGTTTTGCCTAAAGAGATACTCCGCCCTCTTCCATCGATTTAATCTCGCAATATGCCACCGCAAAAGATGAACCCGGAATCGCTCATTACCATGGCCTCTGGCGTATCTTGTCCCTTTAGGCATGATTCCTACAATATAGTAGCAACTCCTATTTTGTCAAGCTTTTTTTTCAGAAAAATTCCAATTTTTTAAGAAATTTCACCGTGCCCCGTCAAATGCACGCCGTAAATTGTGCTTTCGTTGCGACCGGATTATTGGTACCTTTGGCAACCGTTGAAATGTTATTTAGTTGCAAGAGGTTATCCTATGAGAAAAGTAATATGTTTCACCGCTTTCATCCTAACATTTACCCTGTACTGTCGCTGCGCTTGTGCCGGCGAAGACGGTCCTGTGGCCTGGTGGAGATTTGATGAGGGCGAGGGCGCCAAGGCTCTGGATAGCGCAAGCCAAAAGGAAGACTCGATTAGCGGCAATTTCACGTACATAAGGGGAGTCGCCGAAAGCGCCCTAAAATGTGACGGTTTCACCACACGCGTTGTTCGCAGGGCGGCCGACGCCCCGCGCCTTGAGGATGAGTTTACTGTTGAAGCCCGGGTCCTTCCACAGGAATATCCCTGGAACTGGTGTGCCATCGTAAACCAGGAAAAAGACCACAAGGCCGGCTATTTCTTTGGTATAGACCAAATCGGACGTGTCGGCCTGCATCTGGCCGTAAACGGCAAGTGGCGCCAGTGCACCTCCAGCGAGACTATCCCTTTTATGGAAAAATGGTCTCATATCGCCGGCACATTCAGCAAAGATGAAGGAATCACGGTCTACATCGACGGAAAAGCCGCTGCCACGCTGCCGGTAAAGGGCAAATTGGATTTCGCCGCCGATATGGACCTTCAGATTGGCCGAAACCACAGCAAAACGCTGCTTGACCCCACCGCATTGGTTAGGCCGGGTGTCAACTTCCCTACCTCATATTCCTTTGACGGAATCATTGACGAGCTAAAGATTTACCGCCGTAGGCTGACGCCGGAGCAGATTGACAAAAACTACCGGACAACCAAACCAAAAAGCCCGCCCCCGCTGCAATGGCGCAAACTGCCCCAATTGCCGTCCGGCCCGAACCGCTTCGGAGCAATCTATTGCCGCTTGAAGTTCTATGAGGAATGGGATGCGCTCTGGCGGGTCGCCGACCATCCGGATGTCGTCGTTACATTCGACCAAGGCCCTTACAAAATGGTTTTCTGGCGAGGCACCAACTTTAATATGAATCTCGTCACGGAAAACGGCAGATGGGTAGGCGACCAGAGCGCCGAAGGCGGCGGCCCTGCTGGCTGCGCCGAGCACATGTCGGACAAGCAGTGCCGCTTTGCCCACGTTAGGGTTATCGAAAACCACGATGCCCGCGTGGTTGTCCACTGGCGCTACGCCATCGTCGATGTCTTGTACAATAATGGGGCTGTCGACCCGGATACCGGCTGGGGCGCATGGGCCGATGAATACTATTACATCTACCCGGACGGGATAGCGATTCGGAACTTCTTGGTGCATGGTATCGGTGGTTTCAGCGTGACCGAGCCGACCGTTCTCAACAATCCGGGTGAAAAGGCTGAGGACAATATCAGCCTTGACGCAGTAACGCTTGCTAACATGGAGGGCCAGACCCGCACATACAATTGGGAAACTTGGCCGGGCGACAACCAAGGGCGGTTCAAGGATGCGCTCCCTAACGCGAATATCTGCATTGTTAACCTGAAGTCCCGCTTCAAACCGTGCTACGTTTATGAGCCTCGCAGTCGAATTACGCCGTACGGCTGGGCGCCGGAGTTAAGGCCCGAATATTCTCATTTTCCCACCTGGAATCACTGGCCGGTCTCACAGGCCCCTTCCGACGGGCGCTACGCACTGGTACCCGACCGCGTCTCGAGTTCGGCGATAACATCGCCCCGCGTGCCGGAGCCGCGGACATATCCGGGCAGTATCACAAGGACGGGACGATTCATTATGGGCTTGACCGACAGGCCTGTCGAGCAGCTGCTTCCGCTGGCCTGCTCCTGGCTTCAGCCGCCGGAGCTTAAAATCCTGAGCAAGGGATACGGTAATGAGTTCTACAGCAGGGACCAGCGTGCCTATATCCTGACCAAAGATTCCGCTCAGAATACCCAACTGCACCTTGAACTGACAGCCGACGGTAATTCGCCGCTGGTCAACCCCGCCTTTGTTATCAGGAACTGGGGCCAGGCGAACGTCGCGTTGAGAATCGACGGTCAAAATGTTAAACGCGGCAAGAATTTCCGTTTCGGCCACCAACACACGCTTGACGGTACCGACTTGACCGTCTGGATCGAACGCGACTCGGTCAAACCTGTCAGGATTTCACTTTTGCCTGCGGCAGATTGATGCTATTATTGCGGATTTATTGCTCAGAGTGTCTTATTCAATTTCAAGGAGGCCTTGTAATGCGAAAAGTAGTTTGTTTTGCAGCTTCTATTCTAACTGTAATGATATGCCCCCTTTGCGCCTGCGCGACTGATGACGGCCTTGTGGCCTGGTGGAAGTTCGACCGCCCAAAGGGCGAGTTCGCCGTTGACAGTATCGGTCGGATGGACGACGCGATAAAAGGCAATTTTAAGTACATGCCCGGTGCAAGCGGAAACGCCCTTAGATTCGACGGCTATACAACGCGTATCATCCGCCCGGCCGGTAATGTGCCCCGGCTTGTGGAAGCCTTCACCATCGAGGCATGGATTGCGCCGCAGACGTACTCCTGGAACTGGACCGCCATAGTGGATCAGGCGGGTGATGTGGTCGGTCAGGATGCTCCGCCCGCCGACCTCCAACTGAAGCCAGGCCTATTCGGCGTAAAGTTCAATGAGCCTGATTTTGCCAACCCTTCAGGCACAGACCTGCTCAAGGGCGTTGAACACGATTGGACGGGCGGGTACAGCGACTGGTCCGGCCGCTGGCGAGGATACATTGAAGCTCCTTTCACGGGCGAGGTTACCTTCACTGCCGAAGTGGACAACGGGCTGAAGCTGGAAATCAATAAGCAGCTCGTTATTGACGGCTGGGGCAGAGACAAGGCCCGCACCGGCAAAATGTCTATGGAAAAAGGCAGGAAGTATCCGATTGTTCTCTCCTATTACCAGGACGGCGACCCCTCCTACCTGCGTCTTTACTGGACCTGGGCCGGGCAGCCTAAAACCATCGTTGATGAATCAGCCCTCAGCCACAGTCCGCAGGACGAGGATTACGTCAAGACCAGGGAATTGGGCCGTGAAGCGGCGCCGCCGGAGCGACAGCAGCGCCTGTTCCTCGGAATCGACTCCGAGGGACATCTCGGGATGAAAGTCACGGTCAACGGCCAACTGAAGGAGTGCACCTCACGGCTCGCCGTGCCGCTGCTGAAATGGTCTCACGTGGTGGGCACTTTTGGCAAAGATAGCGGTATTAATCTCTACGTGAATGGAAAACATGCGGGTTCGATGGCAGTCAGCGGAGTTGTGACGCCCCCGGCAGGATACGATTTGCTGATAGGTCAAAGCCACAAGAAGATGTCGCCGGTCAACACCGAACGCCGCCCGAGCAAAAGACTGCTTTCCAACATGATTTTCGATGGACTTATTGACGAGGTTAAGATTCACAATCGCGCCCTTTCTGCCGAGCAAATCGGCAAAGCTTATGCCGCCGTCAGGCCAAAGCAGGAGCAGCCTCTCACCTGGCGGGTGATGCCCTCAGGTCCGAAGGACCTTCCCGCTCGTTTCGGAGCTTCCTACTGTCGTCTGCGATACAGCCAAGAGTGGGAAGACCTCTGGCGCGTCGGGCCCGACCCTGACATACTGGTGCTTTTCGATGACTCTCCCATCAGGCTTGTATTCTGGCGAGGGACGGCCTACGGCGCCGTTTGGGTAACCGAAAACGGCCGGTGGATGGGTGACCAGAGCCTCGAAGCGACCGGTAATTCAACCGGGTGGGGCTGTTCCGAACATATGTCCGACAAGCAGTGCCGCTATTCACATGTTCGGATTATCGAAAATCATGATGCCCGAGTCGTTGTCCACTGGCGTTACGCCCTCTCCGACATCGTTTACGGTATCTCGCGCGTGGATAAGGACGGTTGGGGTGAATGGGCGGATGAATATTACTATATTTACCCGGACGCTGTTTCCACCCGAAAACAGATATTGCACGCTAACATTCTGCGTCATGAATGGCAGGAGACAATTGCGCTCCACCAGCCCGGCACACGCCCCGAAGATAATTTGGACCTTGAAGCTCTCACGTGGGGCAATATGGACGGCGAATCGAAAACCTATACATGGAACGCCGTCAACCGTGACGACGGCAAACTCCGCGACGCCACGATTCAGCTTGTCAACCTCAAGGCGGAGAATAAGCCGTTTATCATTTTCCAGCCCGACAGCGGCCTGAAGTTGATGCGATGCTGTGTCGAGGAACAATGGTCTCACTTCCCGTGGTGGAACCATTGGCCGGTCGCACAACTGCCCAACGACGGAAGAAGGACAGGCGTGCCCGACAGACCGTCCCATAGCTCTCTTGCCCAGTCAATTGAGGATTCGCCGATTATTAAACACGACAAGCAGGAAAAGACATACACCGCTGTGAGTTTGTACGGCATGTCCGAAAAATACGTCTCGGAGCTGGTGCCTTTAGCAAGGTCATGGAATTATCCTGCCGAGCTGACCCTTATAAGCGGCGATTTCGCCTGCGAAGGTTATGACAAGTATCAGCGGGCTTACGTCCTGAGCTGCAAAACTAAAGACAAACCCTCAACCTTGAAGTTTAAGCTGGTCGCCAGTGGGGCCTCGCCTCTGGTTAATCCAGCCCTTGTCATCAAAGATTGGGGCGACGCTGGCGCCAAACTCAAGATAGATGGAAAACAGGTCGGCCGCGGCAAGAGTTTCCGTTTCGGTCACAATTATACCCTTGAAGGGAGTGACCTGGTAGTCTGGATAAAGAAAGAATCAACCGAGCCAATCACGGTTTCAATTTCACCTGTGGCGCGTTAGTGGTGTTGCGGGTGATTGGCAACGGTTATAGAAAAGGTGAGCCCATACGATGAAAGAATTAGATGGAGGTCTTGCAATGCGAAAGGTGGTTTTCTTAACAGGCTTAACTCTTGTGTGGACATCATTTGCCGTCCCCGTCTGTGCCGCGGCTTCCGAAGGTGAATCATCGGCTAAGGACAGTATTCGCAAAAAGATCGAATTCATGCGCCGGGAAATTGCTTATCTCGATACCGAACACACCGCACGCGACAGGAAATGGCAGGCTTACAAACAGAACGCAGACTCACTGGCCCGCGAGTGCGAGCAGGTGATAGCCGACGATAACACCTCGCTCGAAAAGCTGGGACAGGTGCAGAAAAAATTGGACGAGCTGAATGCCCTGGCGCCGCTCAGACTTCCCTCCGGCCCTGAAGGTAAGGGCCGGTTCGGGGCATACTACCAAACGTTGAAGTTCAGCCTGGCCTGGGACGAACTGTGGAAGGTGAGCCGGCATGCGGACGTGGTGGTGCGCTTTGACCAATTCGACCATCGCTTTGTGTTCTGGCGCGGCACCAGCTACATTCCGCACTGGGCCACGTATGATGGGGCATGGTATACAAATGAGTTTTTCGAACGCCGCGGCCACCTCGGCGGCTGCAACAGCATGTGCGAGCCTATGTCCGACAAGCAGTGCCGCTACTCACACGTCCGCATCATCGAGAGCACCGATGCCCGCGTAGTCGTTCACTGGCGGTATTCTCCGGTCGACTTGAACTATCTGCAGCCTTACAGGGACGAGATGACCGGTTGGGCCGATTGGGTTGATGAGTATTATACGATATACCCTGATTCCGTCGGCGTCCGCAAAGCCACCATACACACCGGCTCACCTCTGGAGCACTGGATAGAATATCAGGAAGGAATCGTCGTCAACCAGCCTGGCACCATTCCGGAGGACAACATTAACTTCGATGCGGTCAGCTTTGCCAACCTCAAAGGCGAGAGTAAGACCTACGTCTGGACCGAAAAGGGCGGCCCGCCGCTTCGAGACCCGCCCGAGCACCCCTGTATTCAGTTGATCAATTTCAAGAACCCCTATAAGCCGTTTACGGTGGTGGACCCTGAGCAGCTAAGGATCAAAGTCTATGGCGGCCACGGCGAAAATTCCTGCTTTAACTGGTGGAATCACTGGCCCGTCGCTCAAGAAAAATCCGATACCACCGAGGCCACCTCTGCCGTCAGGCCTTCGCACTCGTCGCTTACCCATATAGAGTGGAAACAGTACTCTCAGGAAGGCATATCGAGGACGTGGATTATGCTGCATGGCATGACCAACAAGCCCGCGGCCGAGCTGGCGCCTCTGGCCAAATCCTGGCTTTATGCTCCGCAGTTGAAATTGAACAGCACCGGCTATACCAGCGAAGGTTATGACCAGACTCAAAGGGCTTATGTGCTGACCTGTGCAAACAGGGACGAACCGTCTAAACTGGAGTTAACGCTGGCCGCCGGCGAGGATTCGCCGGTTATCAATCCTGCCTTCGTCATCAAGGACTGGGGCACTTGCGACGCGTCTTTGAAGGTCCACGGAAGGACGATACCCCGCGGCGGGGATTTCCGTATAGGGTACAGGCGCACCCCCGAAAGCAGCAACCTTATTGTCTGGTTCAGAAACGAGTCGGTAAAGCCGGTTATAGTGGTCCTTTCACCCGTAACAGATTAGTGCTGCCGGTGTTGAAAAAACCCGAATTTCGCTGGACAGCGCTTGGAGTCTATGTTAAAAATGCCGCCCAGGTGAAATTTCAAAGCAGACGATAAACCTCGCGGCCGCATCCGACCGGGAGCACTTGCTTGGCAAAGAAGGATTCTTTGTTTTTGGAAAGGAGAGTTTATGATTTTGGCAAAAATGGCAATTTCTGGACTTGACCTGGGCGTCATCATTGCTTACCTGCTCGGAATCATGATTATCGGTATATGGGTGGGCTTCAGAAGGCACGCCTCCAGCCAGCAATATTTCCTTGCCGGCAAATCACTGGGCTGGTTCAGCATCGGAGCGGCCCTTTTTGCCTCTAACATTTCCACCATCCACCTGGTGGGTCTGGCCGCCGCAGGCGCCGACGTCGGAATGGTGATGGGAAACTTCGAGTGGATGGCGTCCTTCTGTCTGATCATCCTCGGACTCGTTTTTGCGCCCTTCTACTTCAAGAGCCGGATTTCCACCCTGCCCGAATTCCTCGAAAAGCGCTACAGTCCTCAGGCCCGAACCTGCCTGGCCTTCGTGGCAATTACCGGCGCATTGCTCATCCACATCGGAATCAGCCTTTTCGCCGGTGCGAAGCTGTTTCAAAGTTTTCTTGGGATTGATGTTATGTGGTCGATCCTGATTATTTCCGCCGTCACTGTTATCTACACCGCACTCGGCGGGCTCAAAGCCGTGGTTGTAACAGAGACCATACAGACCTTCCTGCTGCTGGGTGGCGCCATTTTGGTAACTGTGCTGGGCATACGGTACCTGCCGAAGTGCGGTATCGAAAGCGTCGCCGATTTCAGGGCGGCTATCAAGCCCAATCAAATGAGCATGGTTCATTCGCTCACCAACGCCAAAGGGCACTTAAATGAGTATTCCTGGCTGGCGGTGCTGTTGGGGTATCCGGTCCTCGGTATATGGTATTGGTGCAGCGACCAGACTATCGTTCAGCGCGTGCTGGGTTCGAGGAGCGAGCGTGATTCACAAAACGGCGCCCTCTTCGCCGGCTTCTTGAAGATTCTGCCGGTGTTCCTCATGGTTTTCCCGGGCGTCATCGGTTACCTGATGTACACCAACGGAGTTTTCACGCTGCCGCGCATGGCCAACGGGCAGCTTGATTATAATCTGACGCTGGCAAAGATGATTGACGAGCTTGTCCCACTTGGCGTCAAGGGGCTCCTGGCGGCGGGCCTGCTGGCGGCGCTGATGAGTACCATTGCCGCGGCGCTGAATAGCTGCGCGACGCTCATATCCGTCGATGTTATCAAGCGCATGAAGCCGGAAATAAAGGATGAAACACAGGTTACGATTGGCAGGTTCAGCGCTGCGGTCGTAATGGTCTTGGCAATGCTGTGGTCAACGCAAGGCGATCAGTTCGGCACCATTTTTGAGGCAATCAATAAGATTCCAATGATCTTTGCCCCGGCGGTGACCACCGTCTTTCTACTCGGTGTTTTCTGGAGGCGAGGCACGAACAAGGCCGCCCTGACGACGTTCGCCGTCGGCTGTGCGGTCGGGCTTGTCTATTTCGTTATGGACATGCCCGTAATTGGCAGGGCCCTTCTGGCCAGTCCGAGAGAGGGATTTGCCGGACTTGTAACCGACACTGTGCAGGGCCTTGGGCTTCCCTTCATGATTGTCGGGCCGATACTGTGCGCGATGTGCATCGTTATCTACGTGGTCGTCAGTCTCCACACGCCCGCGCCGGACCCGGCGAAACTCGAAAATGTCTGCTGGGAGCATCCGCTGCAGGCGATTCAACAGGGTAGGCTTAGCGGTATCGGCGACCCGCGCATGATCGCACTGTTTCTGTTTTTGGTCATGGTTGTGTTGTATTACCTGTTCCGCGCGTAGTTTACTGTCGTTGACTGATGCGGTATGGAACAGCAGAAGTAACATAGGAGTTATAAATATGCTGAAAGGTATTTCACCGTTGATTAGCCCTGAGTTATTGGCCGTTTTGAGCCGGATGGGACACGGCGATGAAATCGTTCTGGCCGACGCCCATTTCCCCGGCGAAACCTACAACGACCATGTTTTGCGGGCCGACGGCGTGCGCATTGCCGACCTGCTCGACGCCATTCTGCCTCTTTTCGTACTTGATGATTACGTCGATAGCTCCTTGATAATGATGGCCGCCGAACCGCGAGACACGCTCGACCCGAAAGTGGAAAAGTCGTATCGCGTGCCTGTTGACAAGCATGCTCCCGGGACGCCGCCTATTGCCCGGATTGGACGTTTTGATTTTTACGAGCGGACGAAGAAAGCTTTTGCCGTGGTTATGACAGGGGAAGTGGCCAAGTACGGCAACATTATCCTGAAAAAAGGTGTTACGCCCTGTTAAGTAACAAATACCGGCTCAGCCGAGGATACCTGTCATGCGAGCCGACAGAGCCGAACGGCGACCTATGCAATACACCAGTTTTGAACGTGTCAGGACCGCCTTAGCGCACAAAGAGCCTGACCGCATTCCTTTCGATGTCGGAGGGACAATGGTCACCGGCATAAACGTCAACGCGCTGAGGGATTTGCGCAAGCACCTCGGTCTGTCGGATGACGTGCATATACGGGATAAAGTCACCCAGATGGCGGACACCGGCGACGACGTCATCGAAAGGCTTAAAATCGATATCAAGAACGTCTCCCCGGACCCTCCCTCAAAGCCGGGGCCGGCCCGGGATCTCGGTTTGCAGGGGAACCACTACGTACTGTTCGATGAGTTCGGCATGGGCTGGCAAATGCCCGCGGAAGGGGGGCATTACTATGATTTGTTTCATAGCCCGCTGAAAGACGCTCAGACCGTCAGGGATGTTGAAGATTATCCCTGGCCCGACCCGCTCGATTCCGCAAGGTATGCAAACCTTAAAGCCAAAGCCGGCCACATCGTTTACCACGAGAAAAAAGCCTATGTCCTCGGCAGAATGAATTCGGGAATGTGGGAAACCGCTATGTGGATGACGGGCTATGAGAAATTCTACGCCGATATGATACTCAATAAAAAGCTCATCCACGCCATTATGAGCAAAATGCTCGAAATCAAAATGCAGTACTGGCAAAAGGCCCTTGAAACCGTCGGCGAAAACGTCCTGGTTGCCTCCACCGCCGATGACCTCGGCTGTCAGCGGGGATTACTGGTTTCGCTGGAACTTTACAGGGAAATGATTTGGCCGTACCACAAAAAGCTCTTTGAATTCATTAAGACAAAAGCAAAATCCAGGGTCTATATCTTATTCCATAACGATGGAGCCATCTGGGATACCCTTGACCTGCTGATTGAGGCCGGCGTTGACATAATGAACCCCTGGCAGGTAAACTGTGCGGGAATGGATGACACAAAGAGGTTCAAGAAAGAATACGGAAAGGACCTTACCATTTGGGGCGGCAGTTGCGATACTCAACACGTGCTGCCCTTTGGAACGCCCCATCAGGTAAAAGATGAAACCAGAAGAAGAATAGAGGATTTGGCGCCGGGCGGCGGTTTTATCTTTGCGCCGATACATGTTATCCAGGACGGCGTGCCGCCCGAAAACATTATGGCGTGGTGCGAAACCTTGCAGGAGTACGGGCTATATTGACAATTAAGAACTTTGTGAATTCAAGGAGAAGATGATATGCGACAGGCAGTAATGACAGAACCGGGCAGGATTGAGTTTCGGGATGTGCCCGAACCAAAAGCGGGGGCAGGTCAGATTTTGTTGAGGGTCAGGCAAATCGGCGTATGCGGCTCCGACGTCCACGTTAACCACGGCAAACACCCCTTTACCTCTTATCCTGTGGTCCAGGGGCACGAGTTCTCTGCCCAGGTCGAGGCGGTGGGCCCCGGCGTCAGGAATATTAAGCCGGGAATGAAGGCAACCGCCCGGCCGCAACTCGTGTGCGGCAAGTGCCGCCCATGCCGGCGGGGCGACTACAACATTTGCGACGTACTTAAGGTCCAGGGATTCCAGGCCCCGGGCTGCGCACAGGATTTGTTCGTGACCACTACCGACAGAGTTGTGCCCCTGCCGAATTCATTGACCTTTGAACAGGGGGCTTTGGTGGAGCCTGCCGCCGTGGCGGTCCACTCCACCGGACGTGCCGGGGACCTCAAGGGCAAGAACGTTGCCGTTCTGGGGGCCGGGCCAATCGGAAATCTGGTCGCCCAGGTGGCGCGATGCCGAGGCGCAAAAAAGATTCTGATTACCGACCTAAGTGACTTCAGGCTTGAAATAGCGAAAAAATGCGGAATTCGAAATACCTGCAACGCCGGCGTGGAGCCGCTGGCGGAAGCTTCTCACCGGGTATTCGGAAGCAAAGGTTTTGACGTGGCCTTTGAAGCCGTCGGCGTGGAAGCCACAATGGCCGCCGCCGTCGACGCCATCCAGAAGGGCGGCAGAATCGTTGTCCTCGGCGTCTTCGGCGAAAAGCCGCGTATCGATATGTCCATCGTCGGCGACCGGGAGCTCAGCCTCATCGGAACGCTGATGTACAAGCACGAGGACTATGTAAGGGCGGTACAACTGATCGCCAAAGGCAAAGTAATAACCAAACCGCTGGTAACAAAGCATTTTCTGTTTGAGCAATACGCCGAGGCTTACAAATTCATCGATGAGCAGGGTGACAAAACCTTGAAGGTCATGATTGATTTATAGGGGAGGATGGGCAACTGATGCACAGACGTGAATTTCTGCGGACGATGGGCCTGAGTGTGGCCGCGCTGGCTGTGCCGGGCTGTTCGAGCTTGCTCGCGGCTCCAGCCCAGGACCCTCGCAGGCTTCCCAACATTGTGTTCATAATGGCCGATGATATGGGCTACGGTGACGTCGGCTGCTACAATCCTCAGTCAAGGATTCCAACGCCGAACATGGACAAATTGGCCGCGCAGGGCGTGCGTTTCACCGATGCGCATAGTCCCTCAGCAGTGTGTAGCCCCACGCGTTACGGCGTGCTGACCGGCCGATACTGCTGGCGCACCCGCCTCAAAAGCGGCGTCCTGGACGGCTTTTCACAGCCCCTCATTTCGAAGGACCAAATGACCGTTGCCGAGCTGCTCAAGAGGCACGGTTACAACACGGCGTGCATAGGCAAATGGCATCTCGGCGTTGGCTGGCAATCAAAAGATGGTATGGCTATCACAAACTCCAAAGATGCCGACCGCGTTGATTTCACAAAGCCGGTTACGGACGGGCCAAACGAGCACGGCTTTGATTATTCGTTCATAACCGCCGCCTGCTCGACAGTGGATTCGCCTTACGTCTTCATTGAAAACGGAAAGTGCACGGCCCAGCCAACAGAAACTATGGTTAAGAAAGATTCTGTAACCGTGTTCGGCAGCAGGCCCGGACCCATGGTGCCAGGCTGGTCCAATGAGGATGTTGACCCGACATACGTCGAGAAGACGAAACAGTTTCTCAAGCAGCATCAAAACAGCCGTAAGGATAGTCCATTTTTTATTTACCTGCCGCTTTCGGCGCCCCATGCTCCCTGGTTGCCGCCGGATTTTGTTAAGGGCCGCAGTAGTGAGGGGCCTCGCGGCGATTTGGTCCTTCTGGTGGATTGGTGTGTCGGCCAGGTGGTGGATACCCTGAAACACATGGGTCTGGCCGACAACACCTTGCTTATTGTCACAAGTGATAACGGACCTCGAATCGGCGACAAGGGACACAAGTCCGCAGGGCCTTGGCGGGGCTACAAATCCCATACCTGGGAGGGCGGTCACAGGATGCCCTTTATCGCCCGCTGGCCGGGTAGGATTGCACCAGGTAGTACGTGCGATGAGCTAATATGCCTGATGGACCTGATGGCTACAAGTGCAGCCATTGTCGGGACCGAGCTGCCCGACAATGCGGCGCAGGATAGTTACAATGTGTTGCCGTTGCTGCTTGGGGAAAGGCCGGACAAGCCGATACGCAACTCGCTTGTCAGTCATTCTTCGAAAGGCGTTTTCGCCATAAGACAAGGCCCGTGGAAGTTGATTCTGGAGACCAAAGGGTCCGGCGGATGGGTTGACCCGCGCGACTCTCACGCCGTACCGGGCAGTCCCGGACAGTTGTATAATTTGGCCCAGGACCCCTATGAACAGAATGATTTGTGGGACAAACATTCTGAGATTGTCGAGCGTTTGGCAAAACTGCTGCAAAAGTATAAAGAGCAGGGCTACAGTCGCCCCTTGAAGAGCAAAAAAGCATAGCATGGTTCGTGTGGAAGGATGTTTATGAACAGGCGTGGTTTTTTGAAAGCTTCCGGCATTGCTTTGGGCTCGCTTGTTTTGCCCGGATGTGGGACCAGTCAAACCACCTTTACCGGCAGGGCGGGCGAGCGCCCGAACATCCTGTTCATTATGTCCGACGACCACGCGGCCCAGGCAATGAGTTGTTACGGGAGCAAAATCAATAAGACGCCGAATCTGGACCGCATTGCGAATGAGGGCATGAGATTCGACAATTGTTTTTGTACGAATTCGATTTGTACGCCCAGCCGGGCGACGATTTTGACGGGCAAGTACAGTCACAAAAACGGGTGCCTGACTTTGTCCAATACGTTTGATGGTTCCCAGCAGGCCTTCCCGAAGCTTTTGCAGGCAGCCGGATACCATACGGCCGTAATCGGCAAGTGGCATTTGACAACCGAGCCGACCGGATTTGATTATTACAACGTCCTGCCCGGCCAGGGAGATTATTTCAACCCGCGCCTGAAGGAAAAGGGCGAGCCTTGGGAGAACGGAAACAAAGGAGGACGGGTGTACGAGGGATATGTCACGGACGTCATAACCGATGTGGCGCTGGATTTTCTGAAGAACAGACCAAAAGACAAACCGTTTTGTCTGCTGTATCATCACAAGGCGCCGCATGATATGTGGGAGTATGCCCCCAGGTATGCTGACCTTCACAGGGATGTTGATGTCCCCGAGCCGGAGAATTTGTTCGACGATTACGCCGGCCGCGGAGACGCAATTAAACGCGCCACTCAAAAAATAGGAATGGAAGAGACGGTCTTTCTGCATAAAACTCAAGGCGCCCAGTTTGACAATGTCCGTGACCAAATAGCGAACCTGCCCCCGGACCAGCAGAAACGACGGGCCTACCAGTATTTTATCAAGGCCTATCTTCGCTGTGTCGCCTCCATTGATGAAAACACCGGCAGGGTCCTCAACTACCTTGACAAGTCCGGCCTGTGCGATAATACCATAGTAATTTATACCTCGGACCAGGGTGTTTTCCTCGGTGAGCATGGTCTGTTCGACAAGAGGTTTATGTACGAAGAATCCCTCCGAATGCCGCTTATTGTTCGTTATCCACGCGAGATTAGGGCCGGCAGCGTCAGCGATGATATTGTCCTGAATGTGGACTTCGCCGAGACCTTCCTTGATTATGCGGGTGCACCTGTGCCGAGTGACATGCAGGGACGAAGCCTAAGGCCCCTGCTGCGCGGCAGAACACCAAAGGACTGGCGGACCTCAATGTACTACCGGTACTGGATGCACGGCGCGCATTTCAACGTTGCCGCTCACTTCGGCGTCCGCACGAAGCGGTACAAGCTGATTTATTACTACGGCCTGCCGCTCAATGCCAAAGGGGCAAAACGGCAGCCCACCCCGCCCGAATGGGAGCTTTTTGACTTGCAGAAAGACCCTAAAGAAATGAATAATCTGTACGGCCATCCGGCCTGCGAGCCCATCGTCAAAAAGCTTAAGGCCGAACTGATAAGACTGAGGCGGCAGCTCGAAGATGATGATGACGGCGTTGTAATTTAGTACCGAGATAACCCATGACCGAAAAAGACCGTAAATACGTTTGTGTCGGTTTGGGCGAGATTCTTTGGGATATGCTGCCCGACGGAAAGCAGCTCGGCGGCGCACCGGCAAATTTCGCCTATCACGCACAGGCCCTCGGAGCAAATGCCGTTGTTGTCAGTTGTGTTGGCGACGACGAACTCGGCAAAGAGATATTGAGCCGACTTGAACAGCTCAGCCTGGAGCGAAACTATATCGCCATCGATAAGTATCATCCGACCGGTACCGTTACCGTGGAGCTGGACGAAAACGGCAAGCCCGATTATACCATTCACCAGGACGTTGCATGGGACTTTATACCCTCGGATGCAGGCCTTGCCGACCTTGCGGCCCGGGCAGACGCCGTGTGTTTCGGCTCATTGTGTCAGCGTTCGCCGGTTTCTCGGCAGACTGTTCGTGATTTCCTTCGAGCCACAAGGCCCGATTGTATTCGCATCTTCGATATAAATATTCGCCAGTCCTATTTTGACAGCCAAATCGTTCACGCAATGCTGCAACTGTCCAATGTTTTGAAACTCAACGATGAGGAACTGCCCGTGGTGGCTGGTTTGCTCGGCTTGACCGGCAACATTTCTGATGTGCTTTCACAGTTGACCTCAATGTATTCACTGCGCATGATTGCTCTGACCAGAGGACCAAACGGCAGTTGCCTGTACACTCGGCGCCAGGTGTGCAGTCACCGGGGTTTTCCCGCCCAGGTAGCCGATACGGTCGGGGCCGGCGATTCCTTTGCCGCGGCTATCGCCCTTGGAATGCTCCATGGCCGGACTCTCGCTGAGATTAACGAATTCGCCAACCGCGTGGCAAGCTTTGTTTGTTCCCAGCCCGGCGCCACGCCGAAACTGCCGGATGCGTTGGCCAAAAAATTTGGACTGTCTTAGTGAGGTACGCTGACAGCGGTCTCCTGCCAGACTTCGTAATGTCCTGCGAATGATTTCTTGAATCTTTTATAATCCGCTCTTTTTTCAAATACCTGACTGTCGTTCCACAGTACTCTCCAGTCTCCCAGGGCTTCCGGCCACAGGAAAACCTGTCCCCAGATCAGCCTGTTATTAGCGTCGATGCCGGGATTTTCCTCCGTCCCGTCGCCTGATATCCTGAGCATTTGGGCGGGGGTCAGCATATCCTTTGTTGCGGCTTGAAGATTTTCCAGTATCCAGTCGGTCCTTGTCGCCATCGCCACATATCCGCCCGTCTTGTCTTCTCTCTGATACGCCCAGTTCAAACAAACCTGTGCCGGCGTGATTCCCGCTTCCTTCGCGATAGACTGGATTACCGCATCCTGCATGTCCGCCCGGTGTTCCTTGAACCTGTCCCGTCCCGGCCTTTTTGGAGACCCGAGAGACATGTATCCGGTGCAGATGATGCCGCGCTCATACATATACCTGCGAAGCTCGGTTTGCTGAAAGAGAGGATGCATCTCCGTTTGATTAAGCACCGGCCGCGAATAATCATCCGTGTCCCTGAGCAATAAATCCAGGGTCTTCTCGGTATGGTTGGAAACGCCGATATTTACAATCTTGCCCGCCTTTTTCAGTTTGACAATCTCTCCCCAGGTTTCCATAAAATCTTCGTGAATGTATGGAACGGCATCGGGATTGCGATGGTCGCCCGCACAACCCGGCGTATGCACATTGGGCCAGGGCCAATGATTCAGATACATATCGATTCTTTCAATGCCCAATGCCTTAAGCGTATTATCGAGCGCCGGCGCAACATCCTTCTTTGCCATGTGGCCGTTCCATAGTTTTCCCGTAATGAATAAATCGTCCCGCGAAGAAACGTATCCCTCCTTTATGGCCTCACGAATCGCCTCGCCGACAACGTCTTCATTTTCGTATGCCCTCGCCGTATCTATATGCCTCCAGCCGAGCCTGATCGCCTCGACCGTCGCGTCTTTCATATACGCCTGCGCCCAGTCGGAATGAAACGTGCCGAACGCGGCTATCGGCATAACAACCCCGTCGGGCAGCGTCACCTTACCCACCGAATCCGGTTCAATACCTTCTATATCCTTATCGAACCACACCTGTTCAGATATATCGTTTCGTCCCATTTTATCAGCTCCCTATAATGATAAGGCCTTGCAAAATTGGCGGCTAAGCATATATTATTTAGAGGCTCTAACAAAAAGTTTGTCATTGCGAGCGAACCGCAGGTTCGCGTGGCAATCTCAGACCTTTGCCAAAGCCAAAGCTTATTCTGTTACAGGTTCTTAAGAAAATCCCTTCTTGATTCTCTTCATTTCAAACACCAATAAACTACGCCCATAACCCATCCCTGTCAACCCGGAAACCGCTAAAAGTTGGGAGATTCTTTGCCGGTGTCGTGAGCATATGGATTTCGCATATAATACAGGAAGCCATCCTCTGCGCCGACCAAAAGGTCGGGCACCCCGTTCTTGTCCCAGTCCACAACGGTTGGACTTGTTGAGTGACCGGCCAGAATCCGCTCGTCAACCATCCCCGCATCCTCGAACACATACTCGCCGGACTCCTTGGAAATATTGCGGAAGAAGTTAACGTTGCGGCTGTTGACCAGCAGGTCGAGCTTGCCGTCGCGGTCCCAATCGGCAAAGCACAGCTTTCGTCGGCCGCTGCCGCCGGCTGTTCTTGTACTTAGTTGCAATATCTCGCCCGCCTCGTTTTTGAAGATGCGCCTGGGCGGCAGGAGTATCGGTTCGCCTTTTTTCTTGGCCCGCTCGAAAAAAGCCAGATAACCTTCGTGGTCGAGCATGACCAGGTCATTCAAGCCGTCCTTGTTGAGGTCGATAACAACCGGCGTTGTTCGCCACTGCGTGACAAGCTGCTTGTCTTTGGGTTGCCACCAGGTCCAGGCGGGCTTTGGTGGATTGCTCGGCCATTCAACCTCAATAGCCTCGCCGCCCGCAAGTTTGGGCTCTTTGCGGCTGCCGATATTGCGATACCACAGCACCTTGCCCCATATCGAGTTGACCACGATATCGGCCAATCCGTCACGGTCCCAGTCAGCAACGCTAAGCGTGGTGTAGCCCCACTTGGCCTCACACGGCCCCTGAATCGAGCCGTTGGGTCCGGCCATAATACGAATTACCTCGCCGTCGGCCTTTAGATATTTCGGTTCGGCCCACGTCGGCGGATTACCGCCGTCCAGGTTCTCAATAAATCCGATGTACCCCGCCGTATTACCACAAATCAGGTCTTCATCACCGTCGCCGTCCCAGTCGAAGCTGCACGGCGTCACCAGGGCGCCGAACTTCACGTCCTCAGCCTGTTGCTTGAAGAATACGGGCGGCAAAAACTGCGGCAGCCCATCAACCACTTTGCCAGTGTTTTCCACGAGAGCGACCCGGCCATCTTCCTGGCCCACAACCAAATCAACGTCGCCGTCCTTGTCCCAGTCGAGCGCGACCGGCACAATCATACACAAATCCATCGTGAGCGTCCGGCCATCGTATTTCAGATACCGCCCCTTCGCGTATTTCGGCTCTGTTCGTGTCCCCACATTCTCGAAATAGGTGAATTTATCGACGAACTCGCCGCAGATAAGGTCGAGGTCACCATCACCGTCGAAGTCGGCAAAATTAGGCGAGGGCATCCCGTATACGTCAATGGGCGCGCCACCGGCCATCACCTTCACCGCCTCGGCATAAACCGGCTTATCTGTAGTTCCGTTGTTGAGAATCAAATAGACATATCCGTGCAGGGGGCCCTTAGTCCATCGGCCTGTGCTGTCGAATGCGTTGTCCCAGCCGTATTCCGTCCAGTCGCCAACACCGACAATAAGGTCGAGGTCGCCGTCGCCCTCGTAATCACAGTACTTCCACTGATTGGCCCGAACGCGTCCCTTTGACTCGTAAATCTCGTGACCCGGATAAATATCGAAGCTTTTATCGATTTCATTCTTCCTGTCTGTAAAGTGAGCAAGCTCCTTGCCTGGTATCAGCACGCGGGCCTTGCCGTCCACGTACGAGACCTGGATATTTCCATACCCCTTACCGATTCTAACCGCCGGCTTGAACACCGGCATCTTAACGTCTCCGGTGACGTTTTCGAAAAAGTAAGTCCCATTGTAAGGTTTGTCAGAACAGGAAACGACAAGGTCATTGTCCCCGTCCCCGTCGTAATCCATCGGCAGCGGCCACGCCCACAATCCCACCCCCAAATCAACTTCAAGGCCGGCGTTGTTGTACTTTACCCTTTCGAGGCCCAGCGTCCCGAAGCCCGGACCGGCGTACAACGCTTTGTCGCTCAGGGTCTTGCTGCGGAAATTCGGTATTCGATGAAATGTGAAATAATTGGCATCGTGCGACCGTGGCGTCCCCCACCCCCACGCCGTCCGCGAAACAAATATGATGTCGTCGCCTTCAATCAGCCAGTCGATGTACTGGAAACCGAACTTATTGTTCTCCGGCGTCAGATGCGCCCCTTTCATGAAGCTCAAAGGGATGTACCGTACTTCCCAGTTCTTCAGGTCTTTCGAGCAGGTCAGCGCCAACGTATTCCGGTGTTCGTTGGCATCCAATTCGAGCGGACCCGGATCGGTAACGATATTGACCAAGGACCAGTATTTGCCGCTGAGCCTGTCGTAGCGGATAGTGAACTTCTTATTGGCGCCGGGGAAATTGATGATGCCCTCTTTGGCATCGAAGCTGATATTCCTGCCGTTCGGCGAAATATCAAGCACAGCGGCCCTTGCCGGGTGGGGCTGTGTGCGAAGAATGTTAACAAGCCCTCCTTGCGGAGTAACTACGACGTTTCCTTCCAGCCATTTCTTGCCAACCATGTCCTTGTCGACCGGCAGACGATTGCTGACCGTCCAGTTGTCCGCCTTCAGCAGGTCTGCGTCAGCCGGTGCGGACATTACGAATGCTTTCCAGCCCTTTTCTTCGAATGCCCGCCATATCCGGCCTTTGTGAACCACCACCGGTACGGGTGCACAGTGGTAGTTTCCTTTCAGTAAGAGCCCGCGGGTCTTGCTTTTGGGTTCCGTCCAACTTTTTCCGCCATCGGTTGAGCGTCTAATTACGATGTCACCATATGCCTTGTTGACGCCGATAATATAGAGTCGCCCCCTGTGCACGAAAAGCGTTGACCACCATTGCCCAACAAGGTCCGTCAGGTGTTGCCATGTCTTGCCGGAATCGCCGGAGCGAAACACCGCCATGCGATTTTTCTCGGAAGCCGGCCCGAAAAATGAATGTGATGCCACGTAATCTCCATTCGGCAGGATGGCAATGCCGGGACAGCCGAGGTAGATGCCTGATTCAGACGGGCTGTAGTTGATGACTACTCCCGGTACTTTGGACACAGTCGGCTTGATTGGCTTTTCTGCTGAGTTGCCGGTGCCGAGTAGCGTAAATGGCACGCACAAGACAAATGTAAGAGCGGCGAAAGTACTCTTGCGAATCATGATAATTCCTTTCCATTTTTCAAGTCCGGTTTTGTCATTACGGTGGCCTGTCCCTATTCGGCCGAAGAATCAAGCGGTTTGTCCCTCAGGGTCTTTGTGCGGAAATTCGGTATTCGATGAAATGTGAAATAATTGGCATCGTGCGACCCCGGCGGCACCTTTCCTTCTGCGCGGACATCCCGCGAAAACCCAACCGTCCCGGTCAGTATGCAAAGCAAGAAAGCGGCAAGAATATTACTGCCGGCCATGTCAATTCCTTTCCGGGTGCGCGCTACATCTTGTCTTTTTGGAAAGCTCTGTTATTTCAGTCCTGTTTGATGTCATCTATTGTAAAGCTCCGGCGTAGGAATGCACGTTTTTTCCTCGTCCGTGAGGTTCGTACTCAAACGCGGGGACGCAGTGATTTCTCTGCCTTTGTAACCGGTCAGTTATGGGCGGCGGAGGGATGGTTAGGAGGAATCCATTCATAGAGCAGCTTGGACGGGTCGCAATCGGGCTGCTCGGCAAGTTTATCAAGGGCCGATTTGAAAGCAGCCGGTTTGTCAAATCTGCTCGGACCCCCGCCGGGACAAAGCCCTGATTTGCGTGGTGGAGCAGCCCAGGGACGTAATCAAGCTCGAAAAGACGCAGGCTTGCGAGTGGGTCTATCACGTCCTGGGCGGGCACATCGCCCCGCTGGATGGAATTGAGCCGGACGATTTGACGATTAAGCAGCTTGTCGAGAGGGTCCGGACCGGCAAGGTCAGGGAAGTCGTTATGGCCACCAATCCCAATATGGCCGGCGACGGCACCGCACTTTACATAAGCTCGCTATTGAAACCCTTTGCCGTAAGAATCACCCGCCTGGCCCGCGGCCTCGCCACCGGCTCGACCATCGAATACGCCTCGCCAAAAATGCTCACCGACGCCATTACCGGCCGGCAAAACCTCGAATAGTCCTTACCCACGATTTCGCCCCGTCGCGTCGTCCCTCTGAAATTTAGGTTTTCTATAACTCATTTAACGTGTAAAATATAGCGGACGCGTTTTACTCTTGGCTGGCGGGCTGCCAGTTTGGGCGACGGCCGTCGGCTGATTTTGCGGGAGTTCATAATGGCAGAGAACATATTATACTACGGTGATAACCTGGAAATACTCCGCCGCTACATCGAAGACGAATCGGTTGACCTTGTATATCTTGACCCGCCTTTCAAGAGCGACCAGGACTATAACATGCTTTTCGCCGAGCGCAACGGCACCCAGGCCGCCGCTCAAATCAAGGCATTCGGAGATACCTGGCACTGGGACAAAATCTCCGCTGCCGCGTGAAGATGAACCGATATGAAATACTCGCAGGTAAAACTAAAATAAACAGACACTTGCAATTCAATATCTGGAGGCATTATCGTTGGTTGTTCTTGACAAAATAGCTAAATGGTCCAGCAGTTTACCTCCTTGGCAAAGCGACGCTGTTAGGCGATTGGTAACACAAGATTCATTAAGTGCTACTGATGAACAAGAATTGTTTCTCATGCTAAAGGCACACTACAAGCTTCTCGCCTCCATAGAAATTGCTCCTACTCCAAAACCGCTTGTCCCCTCAGATATTCCCGGAACGCAGGTCGCGTCACAACAAGTAACTCTCCTTGCAATGAAGGACTTGACGAACGTTAACGCCATCCCACCCGGATCCCGCCCCCTTACTTTTGGCGACAAAGGCATCACCATAATCTATGGAGACAACGCGTCTGGTAAATCGGGATACGCCCGCGTTCTAAAGAAAGCATGCAGAGCAAGACATACAGAACCTATTCATCCAGACGTCCGCGCACAGGCACCGACCGGCGCACCCAGTGCTTCATTCGTCATAAGTATTTTAGGAAATAGCCAACCGGAAGAGCTTCGATGGTTGGAAGGTTCTGATACTCATGAAATACTTGGCAATATCTACGTATTTGATTCCAAATGCGCGCGTATCATAATCGATGAAGACAATAAAGTCGAATATCTTCCGTATGGTGCAGGCGTTTTTCGAGACCTTGCAACTCTTTGTCAAAAATTTAGGGATTCCCTCGAAGCAGAATGCCCTCAACCAATCCCTATTGTTGCTACCGAGATTCCAAACATCACACCGGCAGGAAGGTTTCTGTCAACTCTAAATGTAAGTACCACGGTTGATTCTTTGGATGCCGCAACCACATGGATGGCTGAGGATGACAAAAAGTTACAAGATTTGAACATAGAAATAGCGAAAGCCACTGCTGAAGATCCTAAACAACAAGCTCTCCGATTACGTAACCTCAGACGGCGTATCCAAAACCTGAAGGAAGGCCTTAATAATATTTCGTCTGCTCTGTCAGACGAATCTGTAGTTGCTCTAAACACTAAAATATCTCAAGTCAAAACTGCACAACATGCGTTTGCCCTCGCCTCGCAGCGATCATTACCCAAAGAACCACTCCCCTGTGTTGAACATAACGAGTGGAAGTTACTCTACGAGGCTGCTGAAGAATACTCCACTAAGGTTGCGTATAAGGATAAGGACTTCCCTTTCACAGGCCCTGATAGTCTTTGTGTCCTGTGTATGCAACCACTATCACAACAAGCCAAAGAGCGTCTCCAGCGTTTCAAGTCTTTCCTGAAGCAGACAACAAGAAAACATTTAGAAACCGTCAGGGCAGACTTGCTAACCACCTTGAAAGCACTCGCAGATCTCGATTTCGAAATCCTCGAATCTTATAAAGATGCCTTAGATGAAATCTCCGCACGGAACAAATCTTGTTCTGACTCACTGAAACTATATGTTGAAAAAGCAATGACCAAGAAAATGTCGATGGACTCTGCTGGTCAGACATTGATTGCCCCTTTATCAATCGAACTCCCAACATGCCCCGTTTCCGATATCGAAAGTATCCTTGTCTCGATGGAGCAAGAAGCCACCACACTTCAAAATTTGGCAGTCCCACAAAAACTGTCCTCTCTCAAATCTGATATGAGTGAACTTGCCGCTCGCAAGAAACTTATCGAAATAAAACCAGATATCATCCACTATCTTTCCAATCTGAAACGTGCAGCACTTTATGACCTTTGCATAAAAGAAACCGGAACTGCACAGATTACCAAAAGAGGTCGTGAAATCGTTTCTGCTGCTTTGACGGAACAATTTAAAAATCTCCTTAACAAAGAACTGAGCGATTTCGGTTCACAAATACAACTTACGCTTGAACCTCGTGGCACAATAGGCGAAACTTTCCATAAGCTTCAACTAATTAACTGCAAATTACCTAAGGGTGCCAAAGTTACTGACATTTTGAGTGAAGGTGAGCAGCGAATTGTATCGATTGCTAGTTTCCTTGCAGAACTTGAAGCTTATGGTCATAACAACCCAATTGTTTTTGATGACCCGGTTTCTTCACTTGACCATATCTGGCGTGAGAAAGTCGCAGACCGTTTTACACGCGAGGGCGCAAAAAGGCAGGTAATCATATTTACTCATGACATTGTTTTCACAACTGCTGTTATGTATGCTGCCAAGACCACAGATATACCCATAACGGGTCGTAGTATTCAACGTTTTGGCGACAATCCTGGTTTAGCAGTTGATGAGATACCTTGGAAAGCAGCGAATGTTTCCCAAAGCATTGACGCTCTTGAAAAGGAACTATCGCAGATATACAAAACCAGACAATCCAAGACTACTGAGGAATATGCCCAAGTTGCTCGAACTCTCTATTCTAAAATGAGAGCAACTTGGGAGAATGCCATTGAACAGGTAGTTTTTCAAGGAACCGTGCGGCGATTTAACGCGCATGTTCGCATTAATCCGAATATTATGAAGGTTACAGTATTTGATGCCGCAGATTGTAAAAGCTTGTTAGGCGCTCACAAAAAGTGTTGCGATATTACGGAAGCACATTCAAATATCGCTGCCACCAACGTTCCCGTTCCTGAACCCGACCAAATCGCCCAAGATCTTAATGCCCTTAGAGATTGGGTTAACCGTATAAGGGATAAGCAGAAGGCTCTTGAATGAATGGGCGCAGGAATAACACTTGGCGTTTATTGTTTTCTGGGCTGCTTCATCACAGTAGATAAGAAAATTTACGGAAAAGGCTCCGTAGTCCTAATTATTGGGCTGAAAACAAGGAATTATGTTAAAAAATTGATCATTTAGGCAAATTTTCTGTTGACAAAGGACGATAATATTCATTATAGTTTAGGGCTACCCAAAACCACAGTGCATACATAAAAAATGTGGGTTGATATAAAAGGAGCTTTTGATGAACGATGATATAAATAAAAGACTTGATGACATAAATAAAAGACTTGATCATATGAATGGAAAACTTGATCACGTTAGGGATGATAATTCTCTTGCGCATCAAGCCCTTCAGTCCATGATCCAAGGTGTGCAACAGGCTCAAGAGGAGAGGTTTGATAAAATTGACGAAACACTCAAGCGTATTAGCTGTACTTTTGGTGGGCCAGGTTGCGAATTTTTTGATGACTCCAAGGAAGACATTGAGCACATCGCAAAACACATCGGCTTGAAATTACCTAAGGATTTGGGTGAAAGCCTAGAGAAAGTACGCGCTTCCATACGAGCGAAATAGCGGACTTTTTATGTTTTTTCTCCGCCGCGTTTTTTCTACTTTGGGTGGATAATTGGGACAGCTACTGTTTTTGACCGACTCAGAGTTTTTTCCTTTCCTTCTCACGTTTTTGCTTTTTCGCGGCGGCGGTTGCGCGGCGCCAGGTCCACGTCCCTGCCGGCGCGGCGGAGAATACATCTTAGCACGTCCGGCCGGCTGACCACCCCGACAACCTTCCCTTGCCTTGTCACCGGCACGCGCCTGAAAGTCACATCGAGCAGGCACTCGCATATCTCGGCCAGGCTCTCATCCTCCTCGAAGTGCACCGCCGGCTGGGTCATATAATCCCCGACCTTCTTTCCCTTGACCTCCTGCGGCCCGTAGAACAGCGCCAGCAGGTCCTTCTCGGTAACAATGCCCACCAGCGTCATATCATCATCCACCACCGGGATACCCGCAATCTCGTTTTCGAGCAGGACCTCCAGCGCTTCTTCCACCGACGTATCCCTGCTTAGAGTCACCACCTCGGTAGTCATAATGTCCTTGGCTTTTTCCATCTCAGTCTCCCTTTAGTAACAGCACATCCCCCGGCATTGAAAATCGAGCAAAACGCGTAAACCGATGCTAATACCCGCCTTCCCGGCCGCCTCGTCGCGCAATAGTAAATACCATAACTCATCCCGGCTGACTCCCGTAAACGCAAGGAATTCCCACACCGCTGTATAACTGCCCGCAATTATAAAAAAGGCAGCGCTAATCGTCAACCATAAAAGGCCAGAAAATCCAAAAACCCGTCCCCCGTCCTGCACACAAACTCTCCGTTGAAAGACCCTAAATTAAATAAGGCGCATCTCAGCCCCCCTGTGTTGATATAAAATCTGAAAATTTTTACGAATTTTTTGAAAATTTTCCCCCACCCACTCTCTCCGACGTATGCCCGGCCCAATTCGCCACACGCGGCCTCCGCGCAGTGTCTTGCCATTTGGGCCTTCAAGCTTTGATACCGCCTGTTTTCCGTGGTATTGCTGCGAAGGATGAATTTCGGATTTGGCGGCTTATATTTGGAGTTTCCCTGCCCCGTTGGAAATAAGCCGCCGCTTGCCCGGTTAGGTCCCGCCTGCCGCCCGCAGCGAGGATTTCTGACCGGGCCCGCCCATCTACTCATCCGCCCATCTACTCATCTACCCACCCGCTCATAAGCCCCCCTTATACTATCTTGCGAAAAAGGCATGTAAAAACCTGCTCAAAACAGGTCAATTCTTGTCAATCTCCGGCCAAAACCCGTCAAAAGTGCGTCGATTCCTGTCAATTTCTGCAAATTTTGACCCCATTTTTTCGCCTAAAAACAAGGCCCACCCCCAAACACCCCAATTTTCAGCCGAGAAACCGGCATTTTTAGCGGCAAAATTGTTTTCCACCGCCAAAACCACAAAATCAATAAGTCGCACTTATGCTCGCGGAATATGCGATTACGTTTTGGCCGTCCTGGTCAGATTCAGCCAATCCACGCCCACCTTTTTGAGGGCGTAGCCAACCTCTTTGAGGTAGTTGCCGTATGAGACCATCCAGTGGAAGCCTCTGGTTTCGGCGTTGAGCTGCTCGCAGTCGCCGTTAATCCGCACATCTATCTGCGACCGGCAGATGTCGAAAAACGGGTTGTCGATGATTTCCGCTTCGAACCCCAGCCAGCGTTTGCTGGCAAAGTCGGGGTCAATCACGGTAATCTTCTGTCCGAGTTTCATCTCGACCTTGGGGGCGGCCCCGTAATCGGATTCGAAGTGCGTGAGGATTTTTGCGGGTTCCGAGTGTTTGCCGTCCATCTTTCTGGGGGCGGTGCAGTGAGCCAAGGTAACCACGCCATCATGCGGGTAGGTCGGGTCGTTTAGAAACACGGGCCTGCCTGAAATGTAGTGCAGCAGAATCCCCGACGGAATGACCACAAAATCGGATTCGCAGTGCGCCGTGTAGCCGGTGTCGTTCAGGACGCTGAGCGGCAGACAGGCCGTCGTCTCTGAAATCGGCATAATAGTGCCCATGCAGTGGTTGATGGTAATCGCGTCGGTATCGGCCTGGGCCATCAGGCTTTTGAAAACCTCGTTGAGAACGAAGGCATTGTTGACGAACTCTTTGTCGGTCCGCAGGGCCGTCCGGCCCTTTTTGAGATATTGGGCGGCCTGGTCTTTGCAGCGTTTTACCAGCGCCGTATCCTGGCGGGCCTTGCGGATAATCTCGGCAAGAGCGGGATACTCAACGGTGTGGATTTCCATTTTCCACAGGGTTCGGGCGATTTCGGGTGCGTTTTTGCCGCCCTTGCCCCAGCCGGCGGGGCCGCCTACGGCAACGATTTTCTTGCCGAGGGTGTTTTTTAACCCATGAAGCGCGCGCAGCCGCCACAGAAGCTCATCCGGCCTGTCCACGACAACATCCTGATAATCCACGCCGGGCTGACCAGACTCATCCACGGTTTTGCGCAGGTAGCGGTTATGCGCCACTTCGTACCAGAGGTAAACGGGCCCGGATTTGTGGCGCACAAAGACAATGGTCCACTTCTGGGGATTAGTAAGGGCCTCGAGCACCTTTGTTCCGGAATTGGCGGCGTACATAAGCAGAACATCGTGCGGGCCTTTGGCCACCCCGGCGGCCTGTTCGGCGTCATCAAGAGTAATCAGCGGCAGGAACTCGAGGCCAAATTCGGCCTGGGAAGAGAGGCTTTCGAGCTCTCTGCCGATTCGCTGCTTCTCGTCGTCAATGTCTTTTTGTGTGTGGAATCCACCCCACGGGCGCCAACTGGTCTGGTTTTTTCGGCTATGAAGCCTACAGGCCAGGACCGGCTGGACCTTCAAAGGGGCCGGCGGTTTGGGCTGGTCGTCCGTTTCGCCCGCGTGAGCCAACGCACCCGGGAGCGAGGTCATCGCCAATCCTCCCGCAGCGAGGCCCACACCGGCCATGAATTCGCGGCGAGTCAGCCCGCGACATGTTTTCGACGTGCAACAAGCGCACGTCCTGAAACTGGAATGTTCGTATTTGATGGTCATTTTCAGTTGCCTCCAATCGCAAACACACGAATCGGATGTTTAGATACCGACGGTTACGCTCCTGCTGCAAATAACAATAGCCCTTTTACCAGCAGCGAATGTGGTTGTCAAGCCGAGCCCATTGGCCACCCTATGCTCCGGCACGATAACATTGGACGAAGCTTTGCGAACATTCAGGGTCAGAACGGATATTCTTTGTTCGGCGGCTTGTCAGAAGTAGGGGATTAAGACAAACTCATAGAGCCTTTTAACGCCCGGCAGATTTTTATACGGTATCAGGAGTATTGACGAAGTGTTGCGGCGGATTTATGGTATAATGGCAAAAGCAGGAGTGCAAACAGAGACTTTGCAGGTGGTTGTATGAAGCTGGAGATGAGAGAGCAAATGCGGCTGGAGCAAAGAATGACTCTTGCTCCGCGCATGATTCAATCGATGGAGATTCTGCAACTGCCGATCCTTGCACTTCAGGAGAGAATAGAACAAGAGCTTAACAGCAATCCTGTTCTGGAAATCGAGGAGACGTCCGCCGGCGAAGAGGCGGCGCCTGTCGAAGAGCAACCTGCCGATGATGCGCGCGAAAAGGCGCTGGTTGTCGGTACCGACAATAACAAGGTCAAGGATTTCGCGCGTCTTGAGAGTCTGGACGATGAGTTTAGGGACTATATGGGGCAGGCGGGTCCTTTCCGGCCCCGTGCTCAGAGTTATGAGCCTGACAGCAAGCTGCAGGCCCTGAAGAATACGGCGGCGCCGTCTCTGTCGCTGCACGAGTACCTCAGCGAGCAGTGGGGATTGGTCGAGGCCGATGAGGCGGTGAAAAAGGCCGGCAGCAGGATTATCGATTATATCGACGAGCGAGGGTATCTGTCGGTCAGACTGGAACAGCTCCATAACAAGGACAGGGCCGATTTCACGCTCGGCGATTTGAAGAAGGCGCTCGAGCTTGTGCAGAAGCTGGAGCCTGCGGGGGTCGGCGCACGCGACCTGAAGGAATGTCTGCTCATCCAGATGGCCCAGAGCGGCGAGGATATGAGTTTTGAAAGCCGCCTTATCGCCGAACATATGCATGAACTGCTGGAGAACCGTCTGCCGGAGATTGCCAGGAAAATGGATTGCACCATGGACCAGATAAATCGGGCCATTGAGCGCATGAGCAAGCTCGACACCTCGCCGGGCCTGCAGATAGGCGAGCATCGAAACCACCCTGTCACCGCGGATGTGATTGTGGAGCAGTTGGATGATTCATCCGGCTTTTCGGTCCGTCTGGCCGATTCCGACCTGCCGCGACTGCGAATAAACAGCTCGTACGCGAAGATGTCGAAAGACGCGCGTGTCGGTGAAAAAACGAGGAAGTTTCTGCAAAACAGTGTGCGCTCGGCTCAGTGGATAATGGATGCGATAGAGCAGCGGAAGAACACATTGCTGAAGGTGGCCAAGGTGGTAGTCAAGTATCAGAAGGAGTTTTTCGAAAAGGGGCAGCTTTACCTTCGGCCGCTGCCGATGTCCAAAGTCGCCAACGATGTTGGCGTGCATCTGGCTACGGTTTCGAGGGCGGTTGCGGGAAAATACGTCCAATGCCCGTGGGGAATACTGCCTCTGCGCAAATTTTTTGCCGGCGGGTTGGAGGACGACGCCGGCAAGGCACATAGCTGGGAGGCAGTAAGGGCCGAGCTGCAGCGGATTATCGATGCCGAGGACAAAGCCCGGCCTTTAAGCGACGACCAGATTCGCAAGAAACTGGCCGAACTTGGCATCAAGAACCTCGCCCGCCGGACCGTCGCAAAATACCGCAAGGTCTTGAACATCCCCGCCGCCAGGTTTAGAAAGAAATATTAAGCTTACTCCGGCGTATTCGGGGTCTGAAGGGGCTCGGAGACCGGCGGCAGGGCCTTAAGATTACCCCAGTTGCCTTTCCACAGAAAAACAATACCCAGTACGATAAGCAGTGCAACCGACCACAGTCCGCTCACAGGACCCGACCCAACCGTGGTTTGAATCGAGTCTCGAACGCCATCGTAAGCGGCGTGGTATACGGTAGCTACGGCGAGGCTGCCCGTCCTGGTCCAAATGTATGCAAAAACAACGCCGTGCAGCATGGCCGGAATGGCGCCGACGAGGACGACAGTTATTACTGCCGCCGTCACTGTAGCGCCGGCCGGCAGTCCTTTCTCTGCCGCAAGGATGAGCCCGCTGTGAACGGCTACCCCAGCCAGCACCGGCAGGTGCCACGCCCACCAGACAAATGAATGTATGATTACGGCCTTACGCGGCGTGTACCGACGGGCAAGATGCGGCAGCATATACCCGCGCCAGCCAAATTCCTCCCCGAAACCGGGTATAAGGGTGACGAATATCAGTACGAATATCCAAATAATCTGCGTTCCGGTCAGGCCGGTGGGCAAGGTTAGTGTACCTGCGGCCAGGTCAACTATTGTGGGGACCGCCCACAGCAGGAGTGCAAGCCCAATGACGGCCGCGTAGTGCTTCGGCCTGCCCCAGCGCCAGCCGGCGCCGGCAAAGCCGTCCCGAAACACGTACCGGCCGGCGATGTACGTGCCCGCCGTGACCATACACATCGACGTCGCGTGCAGAATATAGCGAGGCAATAATTCTGTCCCCCATATCGCAGCGACAATCAGGAGCGGCCAGGACAAAGCGAAGACAATCAGGATATAGAGCCACAATGAAAATGGCCGGTGGGTTGAATCAACGCTTTCGTTGCTCATTTCTGGACCTCACTTGTCTGTCGGCAGCAATCGGCCGGTATCGTGTAATTTCCGGCCGGGGAGTCGCCGGGCTCTTTATGAAGCAGCGCGGTCCGATACAATTCTTCGGCGCTGGGCTTTGGCCGGTCTTGCTGTGTCTGTTGTGCCTGTGCTCGGGCGGGGGAGTCGGTCTTGGTGGCCTGCTGCCGGGACCGAAAAACCGCCGGTAAGATAACCGCCGACAAGACAACGAACCCGACACCCGCTGTTTTCCACCAGTACGTTTTCATAATCATTCTCCAATCCTTCCTTGCCAACACAAACGAGAACCCACTTTTTCGAAGAGCCCCACGCCACCTCTTCATTCATCCCGCTTTAGGAACAGCTATTCGTAACGGCACCCTAGTTTCCGTTATCTCCATATTGACCAGTGATCAGTTCATCTTTTCTTGATTTAAGGGACACTCACTAGGACGTCCATGGCTTTTCTTAATACCTGCACGTCGATACTCGGGTTGAAGTTGAGACCTGAAATCATAGGGATCCTGAAAAACAGCATATGATCTTGGCACGATAAGTAGGTACCCTTCACTGCCTGTTGGATTTGCCTAAGAAGGTGCTTTGCGGGTGTGTCCAACTGTGCAACCAAATCCGTCTCCCTATAGTCACACATATCTCTCCGTTCTACACCTAGCAGGCTGCTAAAAAACTCCTCTTGACAGGCATGTTATAATGTCGACAAGGAATAATAATGAAACTGTCATGGAGGACTAAAACATGCGTGGCAAAGTCGATAACCAGCAAACGATGTTCGTTATGATCAACGTGGAAAGCCGGATCGCCAAAGATCATCCCCTGCGAGCCGTCAAGAGGCGTTGCGACAAAATCCTGGCCGGAATGCGAAAGGACTTTAACGCCGCCTATAGTCGCATCGGCAGGCCCAGCATTCCTCCGGAACAAGTTCTCAAGGCTCTTTTGGTTCAGGCATTGTATTCGATTCGCAGCGAGATCCAGTTAATGCAGGCAATCGAGTTCAATCTGCTGTATCGCTGGTTTTTGGACTTGCCCGGTGATGCCGAGGTTTGGACGCCGGAGACTTTCAGTATGAATAGGCAGCGTTTTTCCGAACATGATCTTATTCGCAAATTTTTTGACCAGATTATTCGCGATGCCGTTGCTGAAGAGCTGGTCAGCAGCGATCATTTCACTGCTGACGGCACTTTGATTCGTTCTTGGGCGAGCTTAAAGAGTATCAAACCCAGAGATGAGCTTGGCCGGGGTGATAACAATGTTGATGACAAGGGCAATCCCGATGTAAGCTGGCACGGCCAGAAACGCAGCAATGCCACCCATGTCTCAAGTACGGACCCGGAAGCTTTACTGGCCCGCAAAGGCAAAGGCAAGGAGGCCCATTTATGTCACAGTGGCCACGTGCTGATGGAGAACCGTTATGGATTGTGTATAGATGTTGCGGTCGATGCCGCCGATGGCAGAGCCGAGAGAGGTTGCGTCAAAAAGATGCTCAGGCGAGTTCGCCGCCGCCACAAGCTCAAGCCTAAGACGTTAGGCTTGGATGGCGGATATGACGATGGCAACTTTCTGGTGGAATTAGAAGAACAAAGAATAGTGCCCCATGTTCCTCTTAAAAACGAGCATATCGTTGCCACTGATGCTGCTGGTCAGGCCCGGCGGCGAGCCAAGGGACGCAAGGTTACTAAGGGTTATCAGATTAGTCAGCGTGTTCGCAAGAGAGTGGAGGAGATTATTGGGTGGCTCAAGACGGTCGGGGGCCTGGCTCGGGCAAGGTTTGTGGGCCGCTGGAAGATCGATCAGCAGATGTTGATAGCGGCGTCGGCGTATAATCTGTTGCGAATAGTGCGTTTGGAGATGGCGACATAGACAAGTTCTGCGGCAGAGAGGAAACTGAGCGAAAAAAAGGTTCAAAGAAAAACTGAAAAACGGGCAAATACGAGTAGTGGCCACACGCTTTTCCCGAAACAGTATGAGAAAAAGAGAACAGACTTTCAAAATCCGCTTTTTTTAGCAGCCGGCTAGGAGAAAGCAAGGAAATTGGCCAACGCCACTGCGGCGGCCAGCATTTTCACCGACAAATCTTACAGGATGCCCCTTGTAGTCTATTGTGACTTCGGCCCAGACGCCCGCCCATCTTCTGTTCCCAAATTTGAGTGTGTTCAGGGTTGCTTCATTACATCCGAGTTGTTTAGCAAGACTGACATATGCGGTCTGAGTGATACGGTCTTTTTCGTAGCCATACATAACCATAGTCGCTATCAATAGGGTCAAAGTAGTAAAAAAGAAGAATATGCCGATGAGCAAAACGGATTTAGGAGGATTCCCTCCAAAGGCTGTAGGGATTACTTGATACAATATTGGAGGGATCAGTACCATAAGCCCAAATAGAAGAATGAGTCTTAATGCGTAAATATTCTTGTATTCAATCGCTGAACGGTTACGCCAAAGCGTGTTGCGGATCTTGTTCTCTTTCCTAGTATAAATGATCGCGATCGTTATCAACAGTCCGGCCCATATCAGCAAAGAGGTTAGGCGGGCAATGCGCAAAACTGCAGACACAGTTCCACCGTAAACGCTGGGAATAAGGGCATAAAACACCACGCAACATAGTACCAGAATGGTGAGCAGAACAAGTAGGGTGAGGACGTATATGTTCCTGTGGGATTTTTGCATTTGGCCATGCCCTTTTGAGCTACGAACGACCTATTTTATTTCGTCATAACCAGACAGCCACGGCTCATCAATCAAATGCCATTCGGAGGTACCCGTCGGCTGCGCGGACCTTCCTGCAAACTTGCCAGCTTCAAAGCTTATGACGCTTGCCGCGCTTATGGCCGCATCCTTGAAGAGAGCCTGCGCGTGTTTTCCTGTAACCGAGGTTCCCAAGGTCGCTGGCCATCTTCCGCGAACATGACTTATGAAGTTAATCCTGCCTTGGACACCACCCATTAGCCCACCAGCTGCCATACTTCCCAAAGCCTCATAAGATGACCATTCTTTGGCTTCGCCCCATGCTTCTTCTCCACCAACGTAGGTAATTGCCTGAGAGGTCCCAACTTCAGTGGTGTATCCAGCAAGGGCGCTACCCGAGCCGACAGCCACAGAACCAGCTATTCCAGCTCCAGCTATCAAGCTTGAACCCAGCGATAATCCAGCAAGGCCGCCTGTAACGGTCCCACCTGCAGTGGCCCCAAGAAACTTACTCCAACTCCAGTCGCCTTCGTGAAAAAGGGCATAAGAAGCGCCTCCAACGACCGCCCCGACACCAGCGCCTATTCCGCCCGCCAAGAGATTCACAGCTCGTCCGTCGCTGTCTATATAATTCAGGGGGTTATTATAAACATACGTATAAAGATTAACCCCATCAGCATATCCGATCGGGTCCGTTTGCAGGAATCTTCCGAGCGTCGGCGAATAATATCTTGCTCTATAGTAATAGAGGTTTGTTTCGGTGTCAAATCTTCTTGCGGTGAAGAAATAGGGATTTGCGAGCAGGCTTACGGCCAGGGGCTTGCCGCCGACATCGCGGATAAGGACCGCGCCGTAGACATCGTAGGTGTATTGCTCGGCGGTATTTCCGGCCGAATCTGTCAGGGCGACGACGCCGCCGGGGCCGGGATTTCCGACGGAAGTCATATCGCGTGTCTGCCCTTGCCTTCGCAGGGGAAAAGTTGTGCGTATCGTTTATTGAGAATATGTCGGCCTGCATACGCTCAAAGCCCGGACGGTCAGTAGAGGCGCCTGAAAGCTTATCCTGATACCAACGGGGGCGAATAAAGAGATTTCCGAGAAATAGTTGTACGATATTATCTATTCTCGCAAGATCGGTGACTGTTTCTGGATCGATATTAACGGCGGCGAAAAATGGAATGTTATTTCTCATTTCTCGTCTTCGATTCCTTCTTTTCGCTTCCAGCGCCGATTCAGAAAGTAGGCTATTCCAATGACCAGTCCCATCGCGGGTAAAAAGCCGATCAGCAACGCGCCCACATCGACGACGGAATGTATTCGGCCCTTGATGAAGAACAACGTGAAAATACCGATGCATCCGCCGATGCAGATGGCCAACCATCTTGTCTTGAAACCGGGGTCAAAGACGCCTTTGCTTGCGAATGCGATGAATCCGTAGAGCGAGACGATGAAAAAGATGGCGATAAAGTCCCAGAAATCCCGGGGGTGCTGCTTGAGAATCAGCAACCGGTAATTAAGGGAAATCAAGGTCAATACGTACCAGATAAAAAATACTCTTCTTGCAATATGGTTGATGGTGGTCTCAATGCGTTCATCCTTCATGTTCGGATTCCTCCCAGAATAGGTCGTTTAGGGTTTTGTCGAGCGCCTTGGCGATGGCAACGCATAGATACAAGGTGGGATTGTACCCGCCGTTTTCGATGAGGCCGATGGTCTGGCGTGTGACGCCCACTTTTTCCGCGAGTTCGGCCTGGGTGAGATTGTGCTCCACTCGAGCCAGCTTTAACTTGATTCTTGGATTCACTTTGACTCCTTGTGACATTTTTATATGGCATAAAGCAATGCATAACATACATAAAGTAATACATAACTGTCATAATGTCAACTATATTTTGCACGAAAAATACGGTATGGTACGTAAATCTTTATTTAGAGAAGACTTGCAAGTGAAAATTTTTTGTAAAAATTATAATCACAGGAACAAGAACAAATGGTTTGACTGAATTTGCCAAGCCAGTAGCAGATGAATTAGCTGCCCGTTGTGGCTCTGTAAAGAGAGTTCTGTTTGCGGTCAAAATCGAGCCTCAGAGCGTCCGTGCGTGCTTCACCCATGGGGTTGTCCCATAAAGAATGGCTGAAACTGCCTTGAGTAGTCTGGATAGGCTCTGACTATCAAAACACGGTTCATTTGTCACGCACTACCTGGGAAATCCGGGTTTATAATTGCGGCACAGCCCGGTAGCCGGCGCTCTAACAGTCGGCGGCTAAGACAGCGGAATCCACACTGCCTATCGTCACAGAAAGAATTTTCCAAAACATTTCAAAAAATTGTTGACAACATCAGAACGTTATGTGAGTATGTGAGTATATAGTCACATATTAGATCGGTTGGAGTCGCGCAATGTTGAGCAAGAAGAAGCAGTTGCTGTTCGAAAAGCAGGCCGAAATCGCAAAGGCCATAGCGCATCCTGTGCGAATAGCCATTGTGGATTTTCTAAAGGACAGCGAGCAGTGCGTCTGTGATATCGCGGAATACGTTGGCTCGGAGAGGTCCAATGTCTCCAAGCATCTTTCGGTGATGGTAAACGCCGGCGTGCTCGAATACCGCAGGGAAGGCCTGAAGGTCATCTACAAACTGAAGACGCCTTGCATTCTCGATTTCTTCTCGTGTACCACGGCCTGTTTGAAGCAGCAGCTTAAAGAAAGCGAAGAATTGCTGAGCGCCCTGTAGTCTGGGAATTTGTATGAACTGGAAGACGGAAGGCAAGATATTTGCCACCCTCGTGGGCATATTCGTTGTTGCTTATGCCCTGCCGCTCGGTAATCCGAGGATTCAGGAGGCGATTCAGGAGTCGTTCCGGCTGCTTCAGTGGTATGCCCGCAACCACACATTGGCCTGTGTTGTGCCCGCGTTATTTATCGCGGGGGCCATTATCACCTTCCTGTCGCAAGGCTCGGTAATGCGCTATCTCGGCGCGAAGGCGAATCCTGTTCTGGCGTACGCCGTGGCATCGGTCGCCGGTTGCGTGTTGGCGGTCTGTTCCTGCAGCGTGCTGCCTATGTTTGCGGGCATCTACAAGCTCGGCGCGGGTCTCGGCCCGGCCACGGCCTTCCTGTACTCGGGGCCGGCCATTAACGTACTGGCAATTTTCCTGAGCGCGCGTGTCCTGGGGTTATCCATTGGGGTCGGGCGCGTGGTCGGGGCTGTGTTCTTTTCGGTAGTCATCGGCCTGCTTATGGCCGCGGCTTTTCGCAAGAGCGAAAATGCAAAGATCCAGGCTGCGCTTCAGATGCCTGAGCCCGAAAAACCACGCCGGGGCATTGGCAAGACGGCTGTTTTTCTGGCCTGTATGGTTCTGTTTCTCGTATTCAGCGACTGGTTCAACCCCGGCAACGTCATCGTGAAAACGAATGAAGGCCGGGAATTCAAGGCGGTGGTCATTCATGAAACCAAAGACGCAATTCGCTTTCAATTAGAGGAGGATACCCACCTGGGCAAGGTCGGTGACAAGATAACCCTGACCAAGCCGGAGATTGCCGGGATGCAGGAGCAGCGGACCTGGGTGCTGGCTGTTTATCACGTCCGGTGGTATCTGTCGGGGCTGATGGGTCTGGCGGTAGTCATTATGGCCTGGCGATGGTTCGAGCGGGTCGAGATTCGCGAGTGGATGGGCAATACGTGGCAGTTTACGAAGCTGCTCGTGCCGCTGCTTTACGGCGGGGTATTTGTCGTTGGCTTTGTGAGCGTGCTGCTGCCCGAAAAGCAGGTAGCACAGTGGGTTGGCGATAACAGTCTGCGAAGCAACCTGGCGGCCAGCGTGGTGGGCGCATTTTGGTATTTTGCCACGTTGACGGAGATTCCCATCACGCAGGCGTTGATGAAGCTCGGCATGCACAAGGGGCCTGTTCTGGCGCTTCTGCTGGCGGGGCCTGCTTTGTCGCTGCCCAACATGCTTGTTATTCGCAAGGTTATGGGAAACCGGAAGCTTATTGTGTTCGTCCTGCTGGTGGTTGTGATGTCCACCATGACCGGGATGTTCTTTGGTACATTTTGGGGATAGTTCCGGAGGCAGAGATTATGGAAGTCAAACCAATAGGCATCATTCATTCGCCGTTTCAGCAGCCGGCAGGGACCCCCATACAGCCGGTGTTTGCCAAAGGTACAGAAGGGTTTGTTGAGGTATTCGATGAATATGCACAAGGGCTGAAGGACCTCGGTGGGTTTGAACGGATTTGGCTGATCTACTGGTTTGACCGCTGCCGAGATTACAGTCTTGTGGTGACACCTTATATGGATACAGAAGAACGGGGGTTATTTGCCACCCGAGCGCCTGCGAGGCCCAATCCGATCGGCATGTCGGCGGTCGGACTTGAAAGAATCGAACGGAGCAAAATCTATGTCAGAGATATAGATATTCTGGATGGGACCCCTCTGCTGGACATAAAACCATACAATCCTAAATTTGACTGTTTTGAGGTATCCCGCACCGGCTGGCTGCAGAATGCCAGCCAAGGAAATCACAAAGCGGATGAAAGATTCCACAGATGAATTCTAATGCCGGGGATTCAGAATGAAAAAGATACAAATACTTGGAACAGGGTGTCCCAAATGCAAAAAGCTGGCGGAAAACGTGGAGCTGGCCGCCAAGGATTTGGGCATCGAATACGAGATTCAAAAGGTTAGCGATATAAACCAGATTATGCAATTCGGCGTGATGATGACGCCAGCCCTGGCAGTGGACGGCCAGGTGAAGGTGGTCGGTAAAGTTCCGAACATTGAGCAAGTAAAGAAACTGCTGGCTTAGGTTTGTTCTGTTCGCATGGGACAAGATAATATGAATTACACGAGTGCTCTTGCAACTCTGGCGGTTTTGTTTATGGCTTTTGGCGCCGGCTGTCAGTCTGTTGAGCAGCCTCGGCAGACGTTGAATGTGAACGCCGTAACCAAAGAGGCCCATAGGACGAATTCGGTGACGGACGCCGGCAATGTTGGTGAACAAGGCGGTCAGAAGGACAAAGCTCACACAGTTATCGCGTACTATTTTCACAGAACTTTCCGGTGTCCTTCCTGTCTGGCCATCGAGGCACTTTCGGCGGAGGCGCTGGAGAGCGGTTTTAACAAAGCCCTCGAAGACGGTTCCCTGCAATGGCTGGCCGTGAACGTTGACGAGCCGGGCGGCGAAAAGTATGTGGAGGATTTCAGCCTGCAAATCAGCTCGCTTGTGATAACCGACATGCAAAATGACAAACGGATTCGATGGAAAAAGCTCGAGAAAGTCTGGGAATTAAAAGGGAACAAAGATGCTTTTATCAAGTACGTTCAGGGTGAGGTAGCAGCTTACCTGGCAGGTGGCTGACAATCTCGTGGGGTCAGCGCCTCCGCCCATTATGCCTACGATATGATACTTGATTATCGGCTGAACGAATTCGGAGACAGAAAGGTGGTTTACCGATGAGCAAAATTGGCAAATTGATAATAGTCGTTGTGGTCGTGGTCGCGGCAGCTTTGGTATTCGTTCTGAAAAACAGAAACAGTTCTCCGGCTGCGGAGCCTGAGCACGCACCGCGTGGGCAAACCCCGGCTGTCAAGCCCTCGCAGGCAAAGGTCCTGCCTCGACTGGTCGATTTGGGGGCGACAAAATGCATCCCGTGCAAGATGATGGCGCCGATTCTCGAAGAATTGAAGACGGAATACGCCGGCAGGCTGCGGGTGGATTTCATAGATGTCTGGCAGAATCCCGATGCCGCAAAAGAGTATGGAATCAAGATTATTCCAACCCAGATATTCTTCGACGCGGCCGGCAAGGATCGTTTCAGGCACGAAGGGTTCTTCTCCAAGGAGGACATTCTGGCCAAGTGGAAGGAGCTGGGCGTCAATCTGGCCGGCCCGGTGGCGGATTTCAGCCGGTTGGAGCCTGCAATGCCGGACAATCGGCCCAAAGAGAAGGTTTGTTATATGTGCGACGGAGATATCGACGCGAAAACGCTCGTTGTGGTGAAAACTGAAAAAGGCGATGTGCGTTTGTGCAGTCCCCACTGCTATTTTATTATGTATTCGTGTCTGACCGAGGACAAGACCGATTTCGAGAGCAAGGTTATGGTTACCGACTGGGTATCGGGGAACCCGGTTGCGATGACCAAAGCGGGTTTTCTTTGCGGGCGGAATGCGAAAGACGGTCGACCCTGGATACGGCCCTTCGACGACGCCTCCGCAGCCGAACAAGCCAAACATACCTTCGGAGGCAACATTGTTGCATTGGACGCGCTGCTTCAAATGGAGCTGTCCGGCCGGTGCGGATTTTGTGACCGGGCGTGTTACCCACAGGACGCGGCAAGAGTTTTGGCCGATGGTATTCAGACCTGGGGCTGCTGCTCGCATTGCGCTTTGGGCGTGGCGGCGCGCACCGGCAAGGATATTGAGGTTCATGAGCGGGACCGCCTGACAGGCGAGCCGATAATTGCCAAAACCTTCAACGGGAGTATCGCCTCGATTGAGCCGGCTACTGCGGTGGCGTGGTTCGGACAGCGCAAGAAGCCGGATGGGTCATGGGGGTCGGCAGGCTGTTTTCACCAGGGTTTCTTCGTCAATGCGGACAACCTGATAAAGTGGGTGGAACAAAACCCTCGCGAGACCGGCAGGCTTATTAGTATCCGGCAGGCGCTGGCCGACAAAATGAAACTGTCGCAGGAGCAGATACGAAAAGCGTGCAAGATAGGCGAATGTGCGCCGAAGTAAGGTAATAGGGGAAAGCAGGATGCGTTTACGTCCAAATCTCGAGAAAGGGGCAATAAGATGAAAAGCTTAATCGCGGTTGTTGTGATATGTATGGGGCTTTTGGTGTTTGTCGCCACGGGCACGGCGGAGGAGACGCCCACCATCGGCCAAACAGTGACGGCCATATATCCGAATCTGGCCTCCGGTGTTCTGACTTTCGCTGAGCTTGCAGACCTGCCGAAGGGGATATTACTGCGCGCCGGCGAGGTTGAAATGAGCGAAATCGACGTCAGCAAATCCATTGAAAAACAGCCTAAGCAGTTTCAGGAGCAGTTGAGGAAGAATGCCTTCTTCGTTCTCGAAAAGGAAGCGACCCGCAAGCTCCTGGTTGAAGCCGCCCGAAAGAGTTTGAATGAGACCGGCGAACAGACGCCGCCAAAGAGCGAGCAGGAGTTAATAAATAAGTATATCGCGCGCGTGACCGAAAGAATCACGGTCACGGAGGATGACATCAGTCGGTTTTACGAAGAAAACGAGGCTTCGTTTTGCGGAACGCCGCTTGAGAAGGTGAAGGACCGCATAGGCCCGTATGTGCTCGGGGAAAAGAAGCAGCGTGCCATTGACGAGCATCTGCGCACTCTTGGTCAGCGCATTAGCATTCTCGTTTCGGCTTCCTGGACAAAAGAGCAGGCAGTCCTGGCTCGGGATAATCCTTTGAACAAGGCGAGGGACAACGGAAAGCCGACGCTTGTGATCTTCAGTGCGGCCAGTTGCTGCGGGCCTGATAAAATGCTCCCTGTCTTGAAATCTCTGCAAGAAAAGTACGCGGACAAGATTAACATTCTGTACCTTGAGGCCAGGAAGGAACAAATACTCGCCGCTCGCTACGCCGTCCATTCAATCCCGACCCAGATTCTCTATGACAAAGGCGGCAAAGAGGTTTTTCGTCACTCCGGCTTCCTTCCACAGACCGATGTTGAGAAAAAACTGAAAGATGTCGGGATTATGTAAACGATGCAGCAGCTTTTTACCACGTTAACCCATGCAGTTGAAAGTACGCCTCTGATAGCTTTATGCGCTGCCTTTATATGGGGCATTCTGAGCATACTTTTGAGTCCATGTCACTTGGCGAGCATTCCGCTTATAGTCGGCTTTATCGACCAGCAGGGGCGCATCTCAACGCGGAGGGCCTTTTACATATCAACCTTGTTCGCGGCGGGCATACTCATCACGATAGCGGCCATCGGTGCGGTAACCGCCCTGGCCGGCAGAATGATGGGCGACGTCGGACGATATGGGAATTACTTTGTCGCGGCAATTTTTTTTGTGGTGGGTCTGCACCTCCTGGGCGTAATCCCTGTGCCGTGGTCGGGGCCGGGTCAGGTCGGTTTGAAACGCAAAGGGATGCTGGCCGCCTTTGTTATTGGCCTGGTCTTCGGCATCGCGCTCGGCCCGTGTACTTTTGCCTATATGGCGCCGATGCTCGGCGTGACCTTCAAACTGGCTTCAACCAACCTGTTCTACGGAATTCTCCTGCTTATAGTTTACGGGGTGGGCCATTGCTCGGTTATCGTTCTGGCCGGCACGTGCACGGAGCTTGTGCAGCGCTATATGAACTGGAATGAGAAATCCAAAGCCACCACGATAATAAAGAGCGTCTGCGGCGTGCTCGTTATCCTTGGCGGCCTCTATCTGATTTACGCTGCCAAATAAGCCCCCCTGCCTTGGCATTGGTTGTTGACATCACCGATGGGGACGGTGTATAGTATCCTCTAAGCCGTTGTTTGCCGGGTTTTAATTGGACAATAAAAACCAGGAGTTTATTGCGCGTGATTCAGGGAGTGTGAAAAATGGATTCTTCGATCTTCAAGGCCTACGATATAAGGGGCATCTATCCCGACCAGATTGACGAGGAGGATGCGTGGAAGATTGGCTATGCGGCGGCGCGATTTCTTCCGTCTCTGCTTCGCGGGTACGAGCGGGGCCAGGCCAACGCGCAGTCAATCTGCGTGGGTCGTGATATGAGGACACACAGCGAAGACCTGGCCCGCGCACTGACAAAGGGAATAAACGCCGCGGGAGTAAATGTCATCGATATAGGAATGATTGATACGCCGCAGATGTATTTTGCCATTAACTATTTGGGAACGTGCGGCGGCGTGCAGGTGACAGCCAGTCATAACCCGGCCAAGTACAACGGCTTCAAGGTATCGGGGCTGGACGCCAAGCCGGTCGGCGTGGATACGGGCTTGAAAGAAATACAACATATCGCAACGTCGCTGCTGCACACCAAGGGCAGGGTTACCGGCTCGGTCGAAGACCGCGACCTGACGCCGGAATACAAAAACCATGTCCTTAAATTCCTCCGCCCGAACATAAGAAAACTGAAGATTGCCATCGATGCCTCGAACGGAATGGCGGGCAAAATGGTTCCCGTTATTTTCGGCGATTTGCCCATAGAAATCATACCGATTAACTTCGAGCACGCCGGAAAATTCAAGCACGAGCCCAACCCCCTCATCGAAGAAAATCTGGCTCAGGTTAAGGCGGCGGTAACGAAAAGAAATTGTGATTTCGGGATTTGCTTCGACGGTGACGCGGACAGGCTGATGATGGTCGACGAAACGGGCGCGACTATCGGCTGTGATTTAATAACGGCTCTGATGGTCCCTTATTTTCTTAAGAAGCAGCCGAGGTCGACGGTAGTTTATGATTTGCGAAGCAGCCTGGTTGTTTCGGAAGAGGTTATCAAGAACGGGGGCACCCCCCGCCGGGAAAGGGTGGGGCACGCTTTCATGAAAAAGGCCCTGCGCGACTCCCACGGGGTATTCGGCGGAGAACTCTCGGGCCATTTTTATTATCGTGACAACTATTACGCCGATTCGGGCATGATTACGCTCGTGCACGTGCTGAACATAGTCAGTGAGGCGACCGTACCCATCAGCGAGCTGGTAAAACCGCTGCGCAGATATCACAGCAGCGGCGAGATAAACTTCAAAGTGGATAATAAGCAGGCGAAAATGGATGAGCTTGCGAAGAAATATCATGACGGCCAGATTGACTCTCTTGACGGCGTGACCGTCCGCTATAAGGACTGGTGGTTTAACTGCCGGCCGAGCAATACCGAGCCGCTGCTGCGGCTGAATGTCGAGGCCAAGAGCAGGGAACTGCTCGATGCAAAACTTTCCGAAATCGAGGCCCAGGTTGGCAAGCCGGTTTGAGGGGGGCCGAAGCGGCGGCGTCCGACCTGATTTTAGTCTGGAAAAACATTTTCCGGGAGCGCAATAATGGAAGTCCACACGAAGACATATCAGACGCCAAACGGGCTGGTTGAGGGGGTGCAGACCAAGTGGGCCGGTTTTAACATTCTGCTGGTGACAGGCACTAAAGGTTTTTTGGCTTGTCCTGCAATTGACGTCGATGCGTGCGAGCGCTACGGCGTCGCCGCGGCTCTGGTCGAGAGCACGCCCGACAACCCCATTGGCACGCTGGAGCGTTTCCCTAACCGCAAGGTAACAAAGGTAAATGCGAAGGCCAAAGACCTGGGTATTAAGCAAGGTATGGACGTCACTGAGGCCTTTGCGCTGATAGCATAAGTTTACCCGGCGCGGCGGCTATTTGCCTTATCAGCGCGTTGTATTTTCTTTTTGCGGAGGCCTGTTCAGTATCAATACGTATAATACCGACGCGGCCAGCAGCAAAACGATGCATATTGAGAGAATGCTCGGATGCCCAAGCAAGGCGAATATGGGATTGCGTTTAAGCCACGGCCAGAAGGGCTGAACGTCATAGTGGTAAATGCTGTCGATAAGTATGTGCAGCCATACCCCAAGAACACCGGACAAGAGCATTTTCCAAAGGCCGCTCTTGTAGGGCAGGCGGAACAGAGCCATTATCTTGCTGAAAAAGCCGCGTAACGGGTATGCGCCCAATGCCCACACAATACCGACAAGCCCGCCGCCTAGGAAAGTATGCCAGTGCCAGTGTCGATGGTGAGGCCAGCCTTCTGCAAACAGTACTTCGATATCGACGACGACATTGGCCAGCACAAACACCGGCAGGTCAATCCACTTTCGAAAAACCAGCCCCGAAAAACCGCTGGGCCCAAAATGGTACGGCGTAAACGGCACGGCTATTCCCAAATTCAGATACGAAACTAAGGATGCGTCTCCCTATATTCTGGATATGGACGGCCAATCACAGCACTGAAAGTAGCCACCTTTTCCTCAGGTACTTCTCTCGAAATGTAAATGGGCTCATAGATGGAAGAATCCTTTCGATAATTCTTCCGAAGATATTGCCGAATATTCCCATCTGGAGGCCTTACCCGATGCCCAAGTAACTGCTGCTGCACAAGTAATTCTGAACGTAATCCTTTACCGCGTCTTCGAGTGGGGTTGTTTCCTTATTGTAGCCGGCTTTGCGGAGCTTGGCGATGTCGGCCTGGGTGAAGTACTGGTACTGATTGCGGATGGATTCGGGCATCTCGATGTATTTGATACCTGGCTTTTTGCCCATTGCGGCAAAAACGGCCTTTACGAGGTCGTTCCAGGTGCGTGCCTTGCCGGTGCCTATGTTGTAAAGCCCAACCAACTTCGGATTGTCCAGAAAGAAGAGAGTCATATCCACGGCATCTTTGATATAGATAAAATCGCGCACATACTCGCCGTCGGCGTATTGCGGGTTGTGCGATTTGAACAGGCCCACCCAGCCTCTTGCCTTTATCTGCTCGAAGGCCTTTAGAACGAAGCTTCGCATTTCGCCCTTGTGGTACTCGTTCGGCCCGAAGACGTTGAAATACTTCAGGCCGACCGTCTTTTTCAGCAGACCGGTTCGGCGAGCCCAGAGGTCGAAAAGCTGCTTGGAATAGCCGTACATATTTAGCGGCCTGAGCTTCACTATTTCCTTTTCATCGTCGCTAAAGCCGAGCGAGCCGTCCCCATAGGTGGCAGCGCTCGAAGCGTAAATAAAGCGAATATTGGCGTCGGCTGCCCATTGGGCCAATAGCTTGGTGTATTCGTAGTTGTTTTTTATCAGATATGAGGCGTTGGTCTCGGTCGTGTCTGTGCAGGCGCCCATGTGCAGAACGGCCTTCACCGCGGAAGGGACCTTGCGCGACAGAACCATTTCGAGGAAATCGTCCTTCTCCACATAATCGGCGAATGACAGATTAACCAGGTTCTTCCATTTTTCATCGGCGCCCAGCCGGTCAACGACAAGAATGTCACTGACCCCCCTGCCGTTTAACCCGGCAATCAGCGCCGAGCCGATAAACCCCGCTCCGCCCGTCACCACTATCATCTCAAACTCCCCTGATTAGTGCTTACTGTTTTGCCTGCGTATCACAGCCGCATGCGCCGCCTTGCAGCATTATAGAGTTTTCATGCAATCGGGCAATAGTGTCTGTAAAAAGCCGTTCACTCCAACATTCGGGCCGCGATTTGCGCCACTTTTTCCGAGGCCTTAGCTCCGCTTAATGGCTGTGCCAAGTTAACAAGTTCACCGCTGATTCGGGCCAGAGTGTCCCTGTCCTCTAAAAGCTGCTCGATGCATTCGGCAATTGGGGCAATCGAAGTAAAGTAGGGCATAAACTCCGGCACCAGCTCCCTGCCGGCCAACAGATTTACCAACGAGAGAAACCTGGCTTTCACAAGCCATCTGCCGAGCAAATGCCACAAGATTCTGCTGGACTGATACATTATCACCATCGGGCAGCCTGCTGCCGCCACCTGCAAAGTGGCGCTGCCGCTGGCCACGATTGCAAAATCGGCGGTGCGGGCGGTTTCACTGACCGAACCGATAGTGTATTCACACTCGAAGCCTTCTATGTGAGCCGCTTCAAGGATTTCTCTTCGCTCCCGGTCGACAGCGACGGTGACAAAAGCGGCAGCAGGATACCTGTCCTTCAGGCGCAGCGCAATCTGCTGCATCGGACGCCAGAGGGAACCTATTTCGGCGGCCCGTGAGCCGGGCATAATGGCAAAGGCAGCTTTTTCCGCGTTGAAGTCGGTATAGTTCCTTTTGTAGATACCTAAGTCGGCAGGCAGGTTGTCGAGCAGCGGATTACCCACAAAGAAAGTGTCAACGCCTCTGCCGGCGAACCAGTCCTGCTCGAAAGGCAGGATACAACAGAGCTTGCCGCAGTATTTTCGCAGCTTTCGGATGCGCCAGGGGGCCCAGGCCCACAGTTGAGGGGCTACGTAGAAAAGGGTTTTAATACCGGCTTTTTTGGCGGCTTTGGCGACGTGGAAGTTAAAGGCAGGCGAATCACAGACGATAACCAAATCGACCTTATTGCTTTTGAGGTAACGCCTTATGCGTCTTATCAGCCTGTAATAATGGAGGACATGGCTGAATGCGTTATACATCATTGAAGCTCTGCCGATGGTGGTTTCGAGCAGATGGCAGCCGGCGGAGGCCATTTTGGGGCCGCCTACGCCGACAAATTCGATACCGTAACATGTTTTTTGCAAAGCAGTTATAAGCCCCGCACAATGCGAGTCGGCGCTGGGCTCGGCGGCACTGACGAAAACGCGGCACCCTTGATTCTTCTGCGGCATAGTTTTTTAAGTTCCCTTAATACCGAGATTTCAGACGCATAGCCAGCAGATATTAGTAATGTTGTGCCGATTTAACAAGAGTCTGCCGGAGAAAGATGTAGTCCCTGTTCATAGTGTTCTACCTCTTGCTCATTCCTGGTCAACATTTGACGTGCTTTTTCGATAGACCTGGGCAAGCGTGGAAATCCTGGCACTTTCGCCAAAACGCAGGACCGGTTTTGAGCTAAGAAGCGGCTCAAGCCCCAAAAGACGCCCCCTACTGTACCGCTATTCGGCTTGAGCGATTGGGCATTTGTGTCGAAGACCCGCGTTTCCAGGCGCCAAGAATCCCTGTTTAAAGGGCGTCCTTTAGCAACTTGCCAAGTCGTTCAAGCTCTCCCGGCTTCATGTGGTAGCTATGTGCGCTGTCAGGAAACTGCCCGGTCTGTACGTCGCTGGCGTAGCTTGTGAATGCTTCAATTGCAGCATTAGCCAAATTGCCGTAACTTTTTGCGAACCTGGGACCCGGCTTCTGGGTGAGGCCGAGGATATCATGCATAATCAGTATCTGCCCATCGCAGGCGGGGCCTGAGCCGCAGCCGATTACCGGTACGGCAGACCGGTTGGTGATAATCTCGGCCACCTCGGCAGCCGCCCCTTCAATCAGCAGCGAATCGGCGCCGGCGTGTATCATCTGTTCGGCAACCCCTATAAGCTCCAAGGCCATCTCGGCTGTGGTACCCTCGGCCCTGAGCCGCCCGACTTTACCGATGGTCTGGGGCCTTATGCCGATGTGGGCCATAACGGACATGCCGGCATCGCTGACGGCCTTGACGACGTCGAGATGGGCCTCTCCGGCCTCTATTTTGACAATCTGGGCGCCGGCTTCGGTAACAAACCGCCCGGCGTTCCTGACGGCCTCACTCACGCCGACCTGATAAGATAGGAAAGGCATATCAGCAACCAGACAAACGTTCGGAGCGCCCCGTCGGACCGCAGCGGTTATGGCAACCATAAAATCCATAGTCGCCGGCAATGTGGAATCAAAACCCAGCACAACCTCGGCGGCGGAATCACCCACCAGTATCATCTGAATGTCCGTATGCGAAACCAATCTTGCCGTCGTATAGTCGTAGCAGCTTACGGCAACTATCTTGTGGTTTTGGCGTTTGGCCAAGGCCAAATCGGCGGCTGTTATTCGGTTGTCCATAATTGTCTTTCTGAAGAACTAAAAGAAATAACAGTTTTTTGGTTAAGATATGAGAACAAGGCTGCTTTGACAAGCGTAAATTATGACGGATTTTCAGATGAATGTGAGGCGATTTTCAGAGGCAAACGAAAAAAAAACAGAGTTTTTGTAATTAATACTTGATTCTCGGTAAAAAAATCGTATCTTTCGCTGAAATTTCTAAAGAAATTTCGCCGGGTTTTCGATTAGATAGGTGAAGGGGAACAGAAACAAGATAGTTAACTGTCACAAGGCGTTATTAATTAGCTTTTCATCACCCTCCTCCGAAGCCAGATTCTGTCGTTTTGGAATCTGGCTTTTTTATTCTTCTGCTGGGCGCGAAAAGGGGTAGTTGGAAGGATGTTTGGTATGTTAAAGTGGGTAATGTGGAGATAATGGGGCAATTTAGAGGAATCGAGCAGCGTTTCTTTTCTCCAACTTTTGCCTTTCCTCGGGGGACGGAATTCGTCCTTGACCTTTCACACAGGGCAAACCTCATACGGAGGCAAGGCAGCGATTCCATTTAGTGTTTTTAGCATAATGGTAGTTCACCGATGGTTTTGGCGTTCAAGGACAGCAGACAAGCCGGGCTCTTGAAGGTTGCGGACCGTTTGAAGAGAACAGGAGGGCAGTGTAAGAGAGAGGTTTATGTGCGTCTGTGCGCAAGTGCTGCCGGCATATCGGTGAGGTCTTGACATCGCCACCTTTTTTCCAGTTTAAGCGCCGATAGCACACTTGAGCGGGCTCGGAATGGGTAAAGAAAGCTAAGGAGCATCCCGGACCTGGCCGGTACGGGCACTTTCCTGCTTCAACTCAAGAATGTATTTGAGTGTATCCCTGATGCTTATAATGCCGACAAGTCTGCCTTTCGAAGTGATGGGGACCCTTCTAAAGATGTTTCTGGTGAGAAAGTCACAAACATCGAGCAGACTTTCATCTTCATCAAAATGCATGGCGGGTTCAGTCATGAAGTCGCAGACCATCATATCGTCGTCGTCGCTCTTGGCATAAATCAATCTTATAACGTCCTTTTCAGAAAGGATGCCAACCAGAGTCATGTCATCCTCAACGATAGGCATTCCGGAGATACCGTGTTTAACCATGAGTTCGAGGGCATCATATATGGGCGTGTCTTTTTTTACGGTGATTGTGTGTCGTGTCATAATGTCCTTTGCTCTAAGCATCTGGATCTCCTTTCGGCTGATGTTTTCTGCATACCGCGTTTTTTACGTTTGAACTACACTGGCACAGCTTTTGTGTGGGTTCGGGAATATCGCAATCAAATTTCGATAATAGGAACAGCCGGGGCGCAGAGCTCCCTCCCGCGCCATCGGACCCGGTGTGGAGAGTTTTCCAGACACCACAACTCATTCTATAATTAAGCCGTTTCTGAAGGGGCAGATGTTGATTAAAAAATTGGATTTTTTGCAAGTTTTTTTTTGTTTTCCCTTGGTCAGAGAGAGGTGGTCCTGCATTCGGTTCTACTGTAAGTTCTGTTTAGGCTTGAAATTATCGCAAGTTCCATCAGCCCACTTGAAAACACCTTTTTCCTTTCCATTTGCATCAACAAGGCATGTTTTTGGGTCCATACAGTCACCAAAACCGTATCTGTCAGTACTCAGACTAATCTGTTCGAAATGCTCGCAATCCTTACAGATACTTTCCATGATTTACGAAACTCTCACAGATGCGGGTAAGCAACCTTGTAACAAACTCGGCCAAGCCGGTATAGCCCGGCCATGGTTAAGGCAGCCGGCATCACGGCGGCGTTCTTGACCACTTGAAGCGTCAGCCAAAAGTCCAATACGCAGAGCATTAGCGCGTATTCAACAAAAAGCCGAGGGCGCAGGCGGAGGAGAGGAGGAGAGTTTCCCGCGCCCTCGAGATTGGTATAGGTGCTTGTCATTAGGGCAACTCCTCATATAAATAAGACGTTAGCGAGGCAGTCAATGTTGATAACAAAAATGTCTGTTTTTACATTTTTTTTCGCTTATTTTTACATAACAGTCGGCGTGGAGGGTGGGGGTAAAGGGGCCTGACGTCGGCCATGGGCCAGGACCTCGAGGTTCGATGTTAGTTCACAGGTTAGTGCATAGAAAGCAGAGGAAGGCCAAGGCAAGGCGCATTGGGCGCGGCTGACTGCCGATGTAACCCTGTATCCTAAGGCGTTTGCGGTTTGACGATTTCAACGGAACAGTCACCGAGCATGGCAAAATCCACGAAATTGACCACAGAATCTCTGTCAAGGTCGAGGCCTTCGCACCAATGGGGGGGGCCGCAGCCGGCGTGGAGCCAATAAGAGGCCAGAGCAGCCAGCCTGAGGAGGGTGTTATTGATGATCTTGACGGTATCTGTGCCGCGAAAATAGGCGCCGTCCGTGAATAAGCCCACAACCCTGACGGTTCCCTCGGCTGAGGCGGCACCACAAAAGGCAGCACGGTCGAAAGCAATCTCCATCGCAACTAAGTTGTCGTCGTTATGAAAGACTTCTATATAGTTCGACTCAATTTCGATGCCAAGAAGGCTGAGTGTGGCCGGGACGTCGGCATTTACCTGCTCGACCGTGAATCCTTCGGGCAGGAGAAAATGGGCCTTTATCCATCTGGCGTTGCTGCGTGGATTGAGGGCCTGCGGGGTAAGTTTCATCGGCAGGTCAATCACGGGAACGTACTCGTCGGTGCCCATGTCGGCGCGGCCGCCGAATACACGAGGTTCGTCATCAATATCCCTCTGGTCGGATTGGTAGGGATAATTGGGGTCGGCAGCGTCGATGCAGGGTGAGTCGGATGACAGATGATAATCACCCTCGACCCAGATGACAGGTGGCCCGTCCGTTGTCGGTGTGAGATTTGGCTCATTAACCTCAAGCCAGTAACCGGGGGAAACGAAACAAGGGTCAGCATTGATGTTGCCCTGGCCCCCTTTAGACCATTTTTGGATACAACTGTATGAAGGATATGTGCTGGAGTATACCTGGGCGGCGCCGGCGGCAAGATTGTCCCACATGATACAGTTTGTGATGGTCTCGGCGGCCTGCCAACAGTAGACCGCGCCAACCGAGGCGGCCAAGTTGCCGGTGAAGGTGGAGTTAATGACTTTGAGGCTTCCCCTTCGGGCATGGAGTCCGCCGCCAATTCTGGCCCTGTTGCCGGTCATAACGCAACCGGAGATTGTGGGGCTGCTGTACTCAGAGGAGATTGCGCCGCCGTAGGTTGCTGAGTTGTTCTTGATAACACAGTTGACAATTGTGGGGCTGCTCATTTTGCAGGCAATTGCACCGCCGTAGGCAGCGGTGTTTTCTGTTATAATGCAATTGGCGATTGTCGGGCTGCTTTCGAGGCAGGTGATTGCGCCGCCACGGGCAAAAGTGGTGTCATAGCCATTGCGGATGGTGAATCCAGCCAGGACGGACGATTGTGATTCGCCCCTTTTGAAGAAGAAGCCGTAGTGAGGGTCGGTTGTTGTACCCTGGCAGTCGATGACGCATTTTTGGGGGCCGTTTTCACTTCTTAGCGTGATTGCCCTTGCTTTGAAGTCGATGTCCCGGTTTCCTTCGCCGGTATAAACACCGTTGGCGACCCAGACGACGCTGCCGTCCCATGACTTGTCAATAGCCTCCTGAAAGGTGGAAAACTGGTGCGGGACGTAGATATTGGAAGGGCCGGTAGTGGTGAACGCATAGCATCGGCCGGCATTATCATCGATGCTTTCGTTTCCCGCGATGTCAACGGCCCGAATTATGAAGAAATAATCAGTTTCGGGTAAAACGCCGGTCAGTTTAATGGCGTGGCGCGTTTCCGACTCGGAATCGCTTCTTACCAGAGTATACGGTCCGCCACAGGCCAATCCGCACAGTACCGAGGCCATCGCGGGTTCATTGGTATCCAGGGTAACGATGGGCTCCGGGCCGCGGGGGTCAACCCGGATATTGGAAATCACGGGGGGCTGACAGTCGGCAGCCGCTATATCAATGACGGTTGCCGGATTGGCGGTGCCGTCGTCTTCGTCGAGATATGTCGCGGTTATGAGCTGGTCGTGTGAGACCTGCAGGATGCCGTCTTTGACAATCGGCTCGCCCGGGGCGGTTGAAATTGTGCCGAAGAAAGCGCCGGAGGGAGGATCCACCTCGGTCAGCGTTACCGTCTCTAAATCACCTGCGGTCGTGCTTACGTTGACGTCCGAGGCGCCGAGGCCGACGAGGTTCAAGTCGTTGAGCCGAATCTGCACGGTATCGGAGCATGTATAGAAATCCCTGTCCAGACGGATAGTTCCGGCGTAAAAGTGGGCTACAATGGCGATAGCGTTATCGAGATTCAGGCGTCCCCAGTTACAGATATCGGGTGCAATCTGGTCGGTCGTCTGCATAATGATATCTATGGCCAGGTCGGCGTCTATAGCCGGATAGAGGGAAAAAATCAGGGCAAAGGCGCCGGAGACGTGCGGGCAGGCCATAGACGTACCCGAAGCGATTGTGGTATACGAATCGTAGGGCGTCCCCATGGATGTGCCGCTTGCGCGCAGCGACAAGACATCGACGCCCGGGGCGGCAATTTCAACCTGCTCGCCATAGTTGGAAAAGAAAGCCCTTTGGTTGCTGGCATCGGTTGCGGCAACCGAAATGACGCTTTGGAAATAGGCGGGGTACAAGATCTGGTCGGAAGCCTGGTTGCCGGCGGCGGCGACGGAAATCGCGCCCTGACTGCGAGCATAATCAAAGGCATCTTCGAGGGCATTGGCATAGAAGCTGAAGCCCGACCAACTGTTAGACAAGACATCGGCTCCATTATCGACGGCGTAGTAAACGGCCCCCACCGCATCGGCTATATCACCGTGCCCGTCGGAGCCGAGGAACTTGAGGGCCATTACGCGTGCGTCCCAACAGACGCCGGCTATGTCAAGGCCGTTATTGCCCTCGGCGGCGATAATGCCCGAACAATGGGTCCCGTGGCCATGGTCGTCCTTAGGGTCGGGGTCGTGGTTAATGAAGTCGTAGCCGTAGACATCATCGACGTAGCCGTTTCCGTCGTCGTCGAAGCCGGCGGTTCCATTCAACTCCGCTTCGTTGACCCACACGTTGTTTTTGAGGTCCCGGTGGTTGTAGTCTGCGCCTGTATCGAGAACAGCGACCACTACGTTGGAAGTTCCGGTGTGTATATCCCAGGCGCCCGGCGCGGCGATGTTGTACAGGGACCATTGATTGGGGTACAGAGGGTCGTCCGGGATTCTATCTATGGAAACAATGTAATTAAGTTCGGCGTACTCGACGCCGGGACAGTTCTGATAGGCGTCGATAACCTGCTGAAGCGATTGGCCGCTCTGGAGGTCGAGTTGAATTTTGTACAGGCCGGAAAGGTCCGGAACCTTCGCGCTTTTGGGGGCGCGCATCAGTCTTCTGAGAATCTGCTGCTCTTTTTTGCTGAGGGTCGCGGGATTTTTTGTCCCCAACGCTTTCATCTGCCGGCGTCTGTCTCGAAAGTTTTTGCAGAGAGGCTCCATCCGGCCCGCTCTGTACCTTGCGTTGAGGCGGTCGAGGTCAGGCGAGAGTCTCAACGCCTTGGCGGAGCTATCTGCCTGCAGTTGCTCCTGGACGGCGTCCGCGACGGCGGCGCGGAATTTTACAATTATCTCGTTTGGCACGCACCGGTCCGAAGGGGGTTCTGCTGCCGCCGGCGCTGATGCAGCCGCGGCGAAAATCATAAGACTCAGAAGGATTATGCTGTTCGTTCTACCAGCCCTCCCCTTTACTACAACCCACAAACTATTGATTACGACTGGTATGATTATAGCATTTTGGCGGGTCGGAGGCCAGAAAAATATTCTCGCTGCGGCGTTGTGCTCTCAGGCCCGATAGTCCTTATTTGACGGATATTTCGATGCAGCAGCCGTCAGACAGGGCGAAATCAACGAAATTGACGACCGAGTTGCGGTCGAGGTCGAGTCCCCCGCACCAGTCGGGCTTGTCGCAGTCGCCTCGCAGCCAGTAAGAGGCCAGGTCGGCCAGGTACTTCAAATAGCTGCTGGCAATGCTAATCGTATCGGTGCCGTAGAAGAGCTGGCCGGTGGTCAGTGAGCCCGTAACGGTTACTTCGACATCGTTCCCGTCTATGCCCCCGGCACAGAACTCGGCCCGGGCAAAGGCCGCCTCAACTGCAACCAGGCCGGCTTGATTGACAAAGACCTTCATATATTCTGACTCAATATCAGGCTCAAACGGCTCGGTGATTTTCGCCGGGCTGCCAGCGTCCACATCGTCAATTGTGAATTCTTCCGGCAGGACAAAATGCGCCTTGAGCCACCGGCCATGGCTGGTGGGATTCAGCGTCTGCGGCGTAAACTTCATTTCCACTCTTATCATCGTAAGATACTCGTCGGCGCCTATGTCAACCCGGCCGCCCAATATCCGCGGCTGTCCATCAATATCGGTCTGGTCAGGCCCTTCAGGAAAGTTGGGGTCGCCCGCGTCAACACACGGCGAACCGGGCAGCAAATGATAATCGCCGTCCACCCAGAAATCATCCCAGGGGTCGTAAGGTGTTCCATTGAGGTCCCAGTAGCCCGGCACAACAAAACACGGGTCGCAGTTAATACAACCGTTGTCGGTATTGCCGCCTTGCAAGCAACAGTAGTATCTCAGATGGGCACCCAAAAAAGGCCTGTTGTCCCAGGCAATACAATTGGTCAGCTCGGCTTGGCATTTGCGCAGTGAGCGGAACGTATTTCCCACAATCGTACAGTTGGTCAGCCCGACGTCGCAGTCATAAAAGTCTCCGCAGTCGGGCGCGGTGTTACCGCTGATTATGCAGTTGCTGAGTTCGCCGTCGTGGAAGGCCCCGGCCCCTCCGCCCCACTGTGCTGAATTGGCCGTGATGGTACAGTTACTGATATGCGGCCAGCTATAGCCGGACCAGCTGCCGCAAATCGCACCGCCGTACCAGCCTGACTGGTTATACGTGATTGCACAATTATGAATTGTCGGAGTGCTGTTGGGGCAGTAAATGGCCCCTCCATACTTGGTCGACGAGTTGCCGCTGATGGAACAATGTGTAATGGCGGCGCTGCTGTTGTTGCAGCAGCAGATGCCCCCGCCAGCCGCGCCTGAACTGTTGCCGCTTATATTGCAGTCGCTAATCATCGGATCGCAGCCGTTGCAGTCGATGGCCCCGCCCGTGTATTCGGCAATGTTGCCGGTAATGTTGCACCTTTTGATTGTAGGGCTGCTCCAGAGACAGAGGGCTGCCGCCCCGTGGTCGCTGTATCCGTTGGTGATTGTCAAGCCCGCGACGACAGAGTATCGCCCTTCGAGATTCACAAATTTGAATCCGCGGTGGTATTCGGATTTACTGCCGTTGCAATCGATAATGGTGCAGGCGACCGTGTTGGGGTCGGTTGGGTCTTTCGACCGTACGGTAATGAATTTTCCGCCATAATCAAGGTCGCGGTTGCCCTTGCCGGTATAGACGCCCTCTGCGACTACCACCCGGTCGCTGTCGGACGCTTGGTCGATTGCCGCTTGTATGGTCCGCTTTGCGGTCTCCCACGACAGACCGTCACCGCTGTCGTCGGGTCGGTTGCAGTCGACATAATATATTTCTGACCAAACCGGGTTGCTCGAAATCTTGTACTCTTCCAGGTTTGTGTATTCGTCCCCATCGGGGTTTGCATTCGGGTCAGCGCCGTTTGGCTCACCGAAATACTTCCTCTCCCACCAGTCGGGCAGGCCGTCAGAATCCATATCGATGTACTCGTCGGCGCCGATATCCACCCTGCCCCCGGCCACTCTCGGCTCGCCGTCGACATCTCTCTGGCCGCTGTAGTCTCCGTTCGGGTCGCCCAAATTGATGCAGGGCGAGTCTATCTGCAGATGGCCGTCAGGTGTAACCAGCGGGTCGTCGTCGATGTTGCCGGGGCCCCAAATCAGCGTCGAGTCAGACGCAAGCGTGATACCTTCCTGGCCACCCTGGATATCACAGTAGCTTACGGAAAGATTCTTTAGAGACCCTATTTGCGCTGCGGAGTCCGTTTTGTTGTCCCAGAATATGGAGTTGGTGATTGATGTCGCGGAGCCGCCCCACGAGTAAGCCAGGCCGTAGCCCTTGTTCCCGCTGACGGTGCAGTTGGCAATGGGCCCGCTACACATTGATAAGCCGCCTCCTATGTTGCGCCTGATTATGCAGTTTGTAATTGGGCCTGAGCATCCACTCAATCCACTTCCTTTGTTGCCGCTGATGACGCAGTTGGAGATTGGCCCCGAGCAGTAGGCCAGACCGGCACCCCACACCGCCATGTTGCCTGTGACGGTGCAGTTGACTATCGGCCCGCTGCTGCCGAAGATACCGCCACCGTCGCCAAATGTTTTGTTGCCGGTAATAATGCAGTTTCTGATGGTCGGACCCGGTCCCGGGTTGGGCACGGGAAAGCCGCCGGCCCGGCAGTATATCCCGGCGCCGCCGGCGAATGGAGCAAAACCATTCGTAACGGTCAGACTATCTATGACAGAGTTGGCGTCCTCTTCACTGTGAAAATAGAACCCCCGATGAGGGTCTTGCCAACTGCCGTTGCAGTCAATGATGGTTGCGGCGACAATGTTCGGGTCGGTCGGGTCAATGCTGCGCACGGTAATACGCTTGCCTTTGAAGTCAAGGTCGCGATTGCCGTCGCCTGTATATGTTCCCGGTGCTATCATAACTGTCTCGAAATCCTGAGCGGCATCTATGGCCGCCTGTATTGTTGCATACTCGGAGGGTACGTGAATAGTCTTGGGCACATACAAAGAAATCCCAATCGTTACAGGGCTGTTGAGTGCGCTGTCAGCCACGACTCTCAAGGCGCAGTTGTGATGCCCGACCACATCATAGTTGGGGTCCACTCTAAGTTGGACTTCATCTATCTGCCCGCTCGAGACACCTTGCTGCGGCCAGACCTCAAGCCACTGGCACTCCCCGACGACGTACCAACTCAGCGTGCCCCCGCCGGCATTTCTTATTTGCAGCGTCTGCGTCGAAGGGGGGTAGCCTTTGGTATAAGAAAAGTCGTGCGGCGAAACAACAATTATGGGGCCGGCGGGGTCGTACTCCTGGGCACCCATGTCTACTACTGCGCTTCCGTCGCCGTCGCCATCCACGCACCGCGGACTACCGTGGATATCTGTCGGAGGAAGCCCGCCGGCAGGCGTGTTCGTCCCGGCGTCAATAGACGCAGAACCAGCCAGCAGGTGAAAATCGCCCGGCAGCGCAAAGCACGGGTCGGCGTCAATGTTTCCCTCGCCCGGCCAGCCGCCACGAACATCGCTGTAAGAAATACAGACTACCGAGTCATCGCTTTTACATGCCTCGTTACCGTCGTCCCATAGTATACAATTTGTTACCTGAACGTCGCTGCCGCCATCTAGGCACTCAATCGCGCTTCCCTGCGGCGCTTGGTTGCCAATAAAAGTGCAGTTCAGTATATTAGCATCGCAGCCATACATGGACAGGGCGCCTCCGTGCCAGTCCGCCCAGTTATCTGCGAAGACGCAGTTCATCAGGTTTAACTCGGTGGTCCTGCTCCAGATGCCCCCGCCGCACCCATAAAACATGGCGAAGGCGTTGCTCCTAAATATACAGTTTCTGAGGCTCACATTGCTTTGGTCGTTCCACATGCCGCTGTCGGCGTTATCAAAAAAGCTGCAGTTGTCTGCTCTGAACGTGCTCTGCGTGTTGTACACGCCACCGCCGCCTCCTACGTTGGCCCTGAAGGTGCAGTTGGCCAGGGTAGGGCTGCTTTCTCGGTTCCACATCCCACCACCCCACGGTATGCCCAAGTTTTGGCTGAGCACGCAATTAAGCAGGGTAGGGCCGCTGCGATAGCACTTTATGCCGCCGCCGCTGTTAGTTGTAAATCCCCGGTTACAGTCAGACCGTTCAGGACAGAATCTGGGCCCTCCTGGTTGTGGAAGTAAAAACCGCGGTGGCGGTCAGAATAGGAGGCGTTGCAATCGACGATAGTGGCGGCAACCACTTGCGGGTTTCTTGGGTCAATGCTTTGGACGGTAATGGCCTTGCCGAGGAAGTCGATGTCGCGGTTGCCGGGGCCGGTATAGACGCCGGGTAAGACGACAACAGTATCGCCGTTGCCGGCAGCGTTGATTGCCGCCTGAATGTTGTTGTAATCCGCCGGGCCGTCGTCATCCACGGTGATGGTTCGCCCGGCCGCGGCGCCCGCAATTGCCGACGATAGAAGGACTAACGCTGCAAGCCCCGCGCCGAGCTTTGTTCTGTTGGCCATTCTGCGCCCTCCTTTCTTTACAAGTCAGGTCACAAAAACCGCCTCTTGCAGACTAAATCCGGGGGGTGAGTGTGGCTTCTCTCTCGCCCCACCATTTGTTTCGTACTTCCCGTGGAATCCAGATTACAGGAACTGGACCTGATTGTCAACAAAAAATTATGAGCAGCTCCCTCCTTTTTTTGAGAGCGCCGCCCTATCCACGACCGCCGTGATTGGGTTATGTGCCAAGGCGGGTCGGATTTGCAACGGTTTTTTTGGCAAATTTTCAATATTTTCGCACAATTTTCTGTGCCGGGGGGGCAAAACGGGGGGGCAGAAAGATAACGGGCTGAGGCGTTGCCGGCGGAATTTCGTTCGGGCATGGAGAAAGGATGCTTATAATGGCGGATGGATTGAGAACTTACGCTTTTTTAAGGAGGTTTTCGTGAAAGCGAAGGTGGCCCGGACACTTTTGGTATTGGCGATGGCGTTGGCCGCGGGGGGCCGGTATTGTTTGCAGGGGCAAGAACGGGGGCACGCAAGGGAGATTCAACTAACGTCGGACCCGCGGAATCACTACCTCGATAACAACGACAATTTTTCGCCTGACGACCGATGGCTGGTTTACGATACGCGCAAGGCGGTGGCGGGGCCGCCCGTGCGGGAGATAGGGGCCAACTCGAACATCGAGAAGGTCAACGTCGATACGGGCGAAATCGTGGTGGTGTACGAGACGGAGAATCAGACGGAATACGGCCCTGGTGTGGGGGCGGCGAGCTATCATCCGACGGGGAATAAAGTGGTTTGCATGCACGGTCTTTTAAGCTGCGACGCCAAACGGCCGTACTGGTACTGGCGGCGTACCGGGGTATTGGTTGACGAATCGCAGCCGGGCAGGCGCATTTTTCTGGATGCGCGCGATGTGACGCCGCCTTTTACGCCGGGGGCGCTGCGAGGGGGGACGCACAGGCATGAATGGAGCGCGGACGGAAAATGGATAGGCTTTACATACAACGACGCCATTATGGCCGAGATAGAAGAGCGGACGGGCGAACCTGTGAATCTGCGGACAGTGGGGGCGGCCACCGACCTTCGGCCGGTCAAGGTTGATTATGACGCGGAAGGCGAGAACAACGACGGGATATGGTTTTCGGCGGTGGTGGTCAAGGTGGTCCCCCACCCGAAGCCGGGTTCGGATGAAATAAGCCGGGCGTTCAGTGACGCATGGGTCGGGACGAAGGGCTATCGCAAGCCGGACGGCAGCCGGCAGCGAGCGAGGGCGTTTCTCGGAAATGTGCGCGACAGGCAGGGACGGGAACTTACGGAAGTATTCGTGGTGGATATTCCCGACAGGATAGATATTGCGGGCGCGGAGGGGCCTCTGGAGGGGACGCAGACAACTATACCGGCGCCGCCGAAGGGTGCGGTTCAGCGCCGGCTGACTTACACCGAAGCAAGAAAGCATCCCGGAGTTGCTGCCGAGCCGAGGCACTGGGTTCGGTCGTCGCCGGATGGGAGCCGCATCAGTTACCTCGCCAAAGATGATAATGGCATCACACAGGTGTTCTTCGTATCGCCGCTGGGCGGGGAGCCGGTGCAGGTAACCCGTCATAGCCGGCCGATACAAAGCACGGTGCGATGGAATCCAAATGGAAATGAGATTTGCTATGTGTGCGAGAACAGCATTTATATCTGCCATGTGGGAAAGGGAGGTTCTTTTGGGAAGGCGAGGCGGATGACGGCTCGTACGGAGGAGCCGCCGGAATGTCCGGTCTGGTCGCATGACGGCAAAATAATTGCGTATAACCGGCTCGTGCCGAACGGCAGGAAATCGTATAAACAGATTTTTTTGTTGACGCTGAAATAGCGAGGCAATTTCTTTGCCGCAAAAAACGTATTGCTGCATAAAATAACAGGTTCGGCACGTCATAGATAGTGGAAATGTTTTGAGGAAGACGACCTTTGCGGTGAGGCACCAAGGTCGTCGACATACAACCAGATGGGAAGGCTGAGACGGGAAATGGAGAGGATTTACGACCAGTATGGGTCGCAGTTGTTTACTTGTGCGCTGGCGGTAACGAGGTGCCCCACCCTTGCGGAAGACGCGATACACGAGGCGTTTTGTCGAGGTCTTCGGCTGACGGAAGCTCCTCGGAACCTGAAGGCGTATATGTTTCGCAGTGTGCGAAACGCAGCGATAGACCAGCTGCGACAGAGAAGGAAAACGAGCAGCATAGTAGAGGATTATATTTTTGATTCGTCGGCGAATCCGAGCGAAGCGGCTGAGAAAAGGCAGTTCAAGCGTCAGGTAGCCCAGGCGCTGCTGAAACTTTCGGAAGAGGAGCGTGAAACGATTATTCAGCATCTTTACGCGGATTTGACGTTTCAGGAAATAGCGGACCTGCGCGAGCGCCCGATAGGCACGATAACTTCGTGGTACCGGCGGGGGCTGGCCAAATTGAAAGAGCATTTGGAGGTGTAATTATGGACGATTTCGAATTTCGGTTAAAAACGATAGCTTTGGCAAAACCACCCGGGCAGATGAAGAGCAGAATCTTCGGGGACAGGCCGGGTGTTGTTTTTATTCTCCGTCGGCGCATTGCGATTGGGTGGGCTGCGGTCTTTGCGATATTCGCGGGTCTGGCGGGGATGTACATCTCGCCATGGGTCAGGCCTGCGCCGCCGGCAAAGGCGGTGATAGTCCAGATTATCAGGGCGCCGTCGGACCGAAACGTTTTCGATTTTACCGAGGCTACAGGGGAGTTTATGCCGGGCGAACTTGCCGTTAAAGTAAAACAGCCTGAGGAGATCTGATTATGAGACTGTCAAGGACCCTATTAACAATTCTCGTTGTTCTGGCTTGCGCTTCTTATGCCAAGGCCAAGAACCAAATTCAGGTTCAGTGCCAAATATTCAGGCTTGAGGGCAATCTTCCGAGCAAGACCTTTGTTGACGAGCCGATATGGACCACCGATGAGACTCCGAAGGAGCTGAAGAATAAAGTCATAGTGTTCAGTCGGGGCTGGTTCAAGCTGGGCAAGGACAGACTGGAATTCAAGGAGGGGCGGTGCTTTTTGAACAAGACGGAGTTACCGCTGGCGGGTCCGGAGAAGGTCAAGCTGCCGGAACAACTGATAAGGATGATTTATCGGCCTGTGGTCATTGAAATGGCTGAACACTCGGGAGGAGAAATCAGCATTGAACCAACGCAGCCCATCCAGTACTTCGAGAAGCGTGCCGACGGGCTTTACGAACTGAAAGAGATGGAGCTTCAGACAGGACTGTATGTCAAGATTACCGAGGCTGTAGAAGAAGAGGACAAAGGTTATATCCGGCTCACGGATATAATAATGACGATACGTTTGGTGGGAAGTCGGGAAAGAATCGAAGGTGTGAACCTTCCGGTGGGTCGGCCGATTCTCAGCGAGGAGGAGTACGTATTCTACTTTCGCGTCAGGCCGGGCAAAGACTACGGAATACTGATTACACCTGAACGCGGACAGGGAGGACTGCTGATTCGGCTGCGGGCCTCTTCAACCAGCTCCGGCACACTGCCCAAAAGCAACCAGAAAATTGAGCAGAAGAACTGACGGGCTCCAAGCCCATGCGCGGTGTGAACCGTGGGGATGGCATATCGGTCGAGGCGGCATCGAGGCGGGCGAATTTGTGTTTGCAATCGCCGGGTATTGTCGGTCCTTAACCCGATTGAGCAAGAAAGAAGCCGCCGGTGCATAAAATCGGCGTTTCTGCACGTCTTGTCAGATAAGTTGCCTGCAATTGGGTTTTTGACAGTAAATTAATCCGGATTGGCAGAAAGGAAGACCAGTGGACTGTCGCATATTGTGTTTTAACAAGTTCCGGCTGCAAAAGAGACTGGCAACTGTTTTGTTGGCGGCATTGATACCGGCCTTGGCAAGACCCGGCCCGGCTTCAGCGGTTTTCCAGCAGGACAGCGGACCGGATGGCATCATTGCGGTCGAGGCCGAACAGTGCAGCTCAATAACAGACAGGGCCGGCCACACGTGGAAAGTATCCAATGACCGGCGTGGTTTTTCCGGCGACGGCTTTATGGCGGCCAGCCCGGATGATAATGCCAATCTTGACATGGGAGAGGGACCAAGCCTGGATTTCCAAATTAACTTCGTAAAAACCGGGATGCACTATCTTTGGGTCCGTGGTTATGGTATAGGCGATGGTGACACCTGCCATGCGGCTTTGGACGGCCGCGGATTCGCCAGGAAGATTGAGTTTCCTCGCGGGCGCTGGACGTGGGTGAATGAAAGCGACGATGACGATACAGCAGAATTTAGAATTACGGAACCGGGCGTGCACACGGTCAGCATATTGATGCGTGAAGACGGGGCCTGTGTGGACAGGATATTGATTACCACAAATCCGGATTATCGGCCGGAGCGTTTTGGTCCTGCCGGGCTTTTCAGGGGCGGCGAGATGACTTTCGAGAGCACAGGCTCAAGCGGCATCGAGACTGATGCGGAGATCATCATACCTGTAACTGTCACCACTTATGAAAGAAATACTTACTCAGTTAATTATTCAATCGCCGGCGGTACGGCTGACTCAGGCGACTATCAATTCAAGCCAGGTACACTGACGTTCCAGCCGGGCGAGAAGACCAAGATTATCAGACTGCGCATCGTCAAAGACGATATAGATGAAGAAGACGAAACGGTAATCTTGAAGCTCTCCAACGCGAACGGGCCGGATGCGAGGGTGGGAATGATTAACAAGTACACCTACACGATAATCGACCCGCGACCTGTAGTCGAATTTGAAAGTGCGGTCAGCGGCGTATCAGAGCAGGACGACTCGGTTGATGTGACGGTCAGGCTGACAGCAGCCTATGAAAAGCCGGTTACGGTTGACTGCCTTGTGGGCGACGGCTCGGCGACGGAAGGCGTGGACTACACTGTTGAAGGCGGCAGTTTGAGGTTCGCACCGGGCGAACTGAGAAAGAACGTCAAGGTATCGGTACTGGCCGACGATGTCCAAGAGCATACAGAGACAATAGAGTTGAAACTCGGCAACGCAGTTAACGCCAAACTGAACGGCAGAACAACCCATTCTGTCAATATCTGTGAGCCGAGCTACGCCGGGCTCAAAGGCGCGTATTACTACAGGTACAACAGCGGGCAGCAGTGGGAGGAATTTGCCAAGGTCGGACCGCATCCCGATGTGATGGTCCGGCTGGGAGATGCGGGCGACAAGCTTGTCTTCTGGCGTGGTTCGAGCTATCTTCCCTTCTTCGAAAGCAAAGGCAGGAAATGGTTCGTCGACGAAGTCCTGCCGCGTAAAGGTGACGGCCAGGGGCTGATGTACGACAGAATCAACCAGTACTCACATGTGCGCATCGTAGAAAATTCTCCCGCGCGGGCGATAGTCCACTGGCGGTACATTCCTGACTTTGAGAATCCGACGCTGGACGGCTGGGCGGAAGAGTATTTCACGATATACCCGGACGGCGTATGTTTTCGGGCGGTGCGGAAAGGAACCGAGACGCTGGAGGACTGGGAAAACCCGGCGAACACGGTCGTACTGAAAATGTTGTTTACAGATAAGGGTGTTATTCCCCTGCCGAAAGCGTGGGGGAGACCTGTCGTACTGTCACTTGGCAGCACGTCGGCCGGCAGCTACCACGACCTGGGCTATGATAGGGTCAAAGGGTGCTATATCTTCAAGTGCAGCAAGAACGGCGCGCCCGGCAAGCTGGAGTTCAAACTTGCGGTTACGGCGAACAATCCTGTTGTGGTCGTGCAGGGCTGGGGAGATGCGGATGTGAAAATTGCGATTGATGACAAGGCATTCAGGGAGTACAGCAAGGGCTGCGCCCCGCAGATGAACGGAAACGACCTTGTTCTGTGGTTTGACAAGAAACTCAGCGCGAATACCAAAGTCGCGGTTGAGCCGATAGGAGGCAGCGGGCCGATAGCAAGGGCTCCGATACCGGATGCCTACAGTTACAGGATTCCGGTATTGCCCGAGGGTTCTTCCGACCCCGGACCATTCGGCGCGTATTACACGCATTTGAAATACTTCAAAGAATGGGACGAGCCCTGGCGTGCAGGAGAATATGCCGACATTGTGGTTCAGTTCGACCAATCATCGGACCGATTCATCTTCTGGCGAGGAACAAGCAACGTTCCGCACTGGGTCAATGACGAGAACCACTGGTACGACAACGAATTCTGTGAGCGGCGAGCAGGAGACGCGGGTCTTCCCAGCGGCTGCGCCGAGCCCATGCAGGACCACGAGTGCCGTTATTCCCATGCCCGGGTAATTCACAGCCACGATGCCCGGGTAATTGTTCACTGGCGTTATGCCCCCACCGATGGAAACTACGACCATGTGTTTGTTGACCAGACGGGCTGGGGGGACTGGGTTGACGAGTATTACACGGTATATCCGGATGAGGTTTGCCTGCGCAAAGCTACGCTTTATACGTCTGCGCCGGACAGGTTTAACGAATGGCACGAGGCCATCCCGCTGGTTAATCCCGGCTGCATTCCGGAGGACGTGATTCACATGGACGCGGTGGCGATGACTGACATTAATCGAAACAGCCGCGTCTACTCGTGGAAGAACGGATTTCCCAAGGATTGGCAAGATGGGCTGAACATCATGCTCGTCAGACTGAAGGGCAAGACTATGCCCTTTGCCATAGTGGAGTCAAGAGGTGTGTGGGTAGACGAAGTGAGTATGCCCGAAAGACATAGATTCAACCATTATGACGATTGGCCCGGATGGCCCGCCAGACAGAGGAGGCGCAAATGGGATCGAGACCCTAATACCGGCTATCGTGAGTTTTGGAGAATTCTGCCTTCGCACTCATCTCTCATGCACTTTGAGTGGGATTATTACGCGAAAACTGACGGCCCAATAAAGTCGCTGACGAGAATCATGCTCAACGGCATGACCGCGAAGGACGATGTCACCGCCCTGATACCACTGGCCAGGTCATGGGAGAATCCTCCGCGGGCGACTATCCTCAGTGTAGGATATACCGGCGGCTCGTATGATAAGACCGAGCGAGCCTATAGGATATCGCGCCGCTCGGCAGATGCGAAAAGCCTGGAGGTGACTTTGCAGGGTTCAGCAGATTCGCCGATTCTTAATCCCTGCTTCGTGATTGAAAACTGGCCCGAAGAGGTCAAGGCCGGCCTGACCATTAACGGGCAAGGCATTGAGCCCGGCAGTGATTTCCGTCAGGGAATCGAGACGGACTGGGGTGATTGGGATACGAAGCACTCGCTTATTGTGTGGGCTCGATGCAGCTCCACCGAGACTATAAAGTTCACGATTCAGCAGGTTAAATAGATTGAAGTGCGTTTTGATTATGCAAACTTGACCCGTTTGCCGGCCGGGGTTTACAATAGGCTGGCATGAGTAAGAAGGCAATTTTGGTTGTATTGACCCGAATTTCCCAAATGGAGTTATGCAAAGACGGACAAAAGGAGCTTTTATTTGAAGGGAGGAAAGACCAATGAAGAGACATAGCAGAATTGGTCGGCCGCTTAGCATCATCGCAATCTTCGTTCTTCTTGGGGCGTGGGCAGCATACGGTGGCCACGGCCCAGGCAACGACCCGCGCTCGGTCCCGGGGCCTGTCTACGCAAAACTCAAGGCAGCGTTCCCCACGGCGAGATGGTGGGTGGTCGGAAAGCGGAAGACGAAGCAAGGCAACACTGAGCACCTGCTGGAGATGAGTATCGAGGGAATGGAACTGAAGCTGGCCATTGATTCAGCCGGCAAGATACTTGGTGCCAGGTTTTCTGAGCATGACGAAGGGCACGCGACGGAGCAGGAAGGGCACGACAATGACGAGAAAGGACACGGCGAAGGCAAGGAACGTGGCGAGCACGGTCGTGCGGAGTACTCTAAGTCCGTCGCGCTCGCGGCGAAGATGCCGCCGGCGATAGAGGAGTGTGCTGCCGAGCCGGTCAAGTACGTCGGGTCTGTGCAGACGGACAAGCACTTCTACGACGGCGCTCAGAGGCACGCCGTAGGGGCACATCTCTATCAGGCTTTTCGGGCCAATCGCAGCCACCCTTCGGAAGGCGGAGATGTCGGCTGGACTTACAACCATCAGCCGTTTCTGGCCTACTGGAACGGGAAGTTTTACCTGCATTATCTGAGCAACCTGATTGAGGAACACAATCCTCCGGGGCGCACTTTGCTTATGACCTCGCAGGAAGGCCGCCAATGGTCCAATCCGCGGGTAATATTCCCGGAGTACGCCCTTCCAGAAATAAGACGAGGGGACATTCACATTCCGGCAGGAACGCCCTCGGTAATGCATCAGCGGATGGGTTTCTATGTGGCGCCGAACGGCCGGCTGCTTGCGCTGGCGTTTTACAGCTACTGTGCCAATCCCCGCACGTCGCCCAACGCCGGCACAGGGCTTGGGCGGGTCGTGCGGGAAATATACGCAGACGGGACATTCGGGCCGATATACTTTATTCGCTACAACCGGCACGCCGGCTTCAACGAGAGCAACACGAACTACCCGTTCTACAAAGAAAGTAAAGATAAGGGCTTCCTCGCAGCCTGTGAGGCGCTTTTGGCCGACAAGCTGATGACGCTGCAATGGTGGGAAGAGGACCGCGCAAAGGACGGCTTTTACGTTATCGACCCCGGCGATGTTAAAAACGCTTTTCCCTTCCACGCCAACATGACCACCTTTCAGGGGGCGGGCAAGGCGCTTTGTTTCTACCACCGTGCGGACGGTGTAGTTGTGGCGCTGTGGAAGAATCAGTGGTCCGCGCTGAGCGCGGACAATGGAAAGTCCTGGACCGGCATTTCAAAGAGCGCCACTCTCAAGACCTGCGGGGCAAAAGTCTGGGGACAGCGAACCGAAGACGGCCGGTACGCTCTGGTGTATAACCACTCGGCTACGCGGGGAAACCGGTATCCTCTGGTTGTAATCAGCGGCGACGACGGCTATGAATTTGACAACATGCTTTGTCTGCACGGAGAGGTTCCTCCTCAGCGGTACCAGGGGATTCATCGCAGTCTCGGACCGCAGTACATCCGCGGCATAGTGGAGGGCAACGGCGACCCGCCCGGCGGGCACCTTTGGAACACGTACAGCGTTAACAAGGAAGACATCTGGGTGAGTCGGCTGCGTGTGCCTATTACGGGCACGGTAAGTGAGCATGTTAACGAGGATTTCGAGAAAACGGTCATCGAGGCGGACCTCGAGCTGTGGAATCTTTATGTCCCCAAGTGGGCGCCGATATCGATAGTGAAAGACCCTCAAAACCGCGGCAACAAATGTCTCGAATTGCGCGACGAAGAGCCGTACGACCACGCGATTGCCGAGAGGGCTTTTCCGCCAAGTCGTGCCGTCACCGTCCGGTTTCGCATAATGCTCGCGGCGCTGCCGCAGGGAAGGTGTGTGGAGTTCGAGGCGGTTAATGCACAAGGGACAAGGCCGATGAGGCTGAGGCTCGACAGGCGCTGGCTGTACATGGACCACCAACTGATGACGATAAACCCGGTGGCGATAACAACCGGCAAGTGGTACGAGGTCACGCTGAAGCTGGACTGTAATTCGCAGAGTTATGACGTGGCGGTCAACCACGAGTGGGTCCGAAAGGGCGTCGCCTTTGCCGAGAAGGCCGATTCATTAGAAAGAATGGTCTTTAGAACGGGCCCTTATCGGGGGGATGTCCGGGCGTTAATTGTCGACAGCGAACCCAGACCCTCGGGCCTGTACACGGAAGACCTTCCAGACGCCGATGAGAAGGTTCCCGTCAGCGTGCTGTTAATCGATGACGTCAAAACAGCAGGACTGTGAATTATCCGGCGCCAGGAGGCCGGTCACAAGAAACGATAAAATGTTCAATCAATCATCGGTGATGTTTCTGATGGCGGCGGGGATAGGAGTGGTGTGGATACGACCGCTCAATGCAGCCGACCCCTGCGCCGGCCTTGTCGGAATGAAGATGATTCGTGTCGGTGCCGGCAGGTTTATGATGGGAGAGGCGGAAGACGATGAGCAGGCCAACTGGTATGAAACGCCCGCTCACACAGTCGTTGTTTCTCAGCCTTTTTATATTTCGGCCACCGAAGTAACTGTCGAACAATTCAGGGAATTCAGGAAAGATTTTGAGGGCACAGAGGAGTTTTATCCTTATGCGGCGGGCGTGAGCTGGTACGATGCGGCGGCCTTTTGTGAATGGCTGAGCCGGAAGGAAGGCCGGCCCTACAGACTGCCCACCGAGGCCGAGTGGGAGTACGCCTGTAGGGCCGGTAGTACCGCTGCATTCTCACCGGGCGATAGTCGTCCGCAGCCGGAAACCGCCAACGCCTGGGGTCTGAAGAACATGCACACCGGCGTGAGGGAGTGGTGCCTTGACTGGTTCGGCGAGTATCCCGCCGATGCGCAGACTGACCCGGTCGGCCCCGAATACGGCCTGGCAAAGGTCGTTCGCGGCGGCGGTCTGGAGAGTGACAACGACAAATATGCGCGCTGCGCCAGCCGGTGCGCGATAGCCCCGGGCTTCGGTATCATGCCCTCCATACAGGTTGAGGGAACACCCACACTAAAACAGGGCCAATTTGGACGGGGTCTGACAGGGACTCGATTCGCGAACCCTGACTTTACCCGGCCGGAAGAAGCGGTCAGGCTCGATGAGCCTGACAAAAACTGGAGCGGCATCAATCTCGCCCATGACTGGTCCGACAGATATTGGGGCTACATAGAAGGGCCTGTAACGGCAGAGGTGACATTTACAGCCGAGGCCGATTCCGGTGTAACGCTGGTGGTGGACGGCCAGGTTGTTCTGTCCGGCCGCGCCGAAGAGGCGGCGTTGCACGGGACCGTCTCAATGGTAAGAGGCAAAAAGTACCCGGTGGAACTGTCCTATTTTCAGGACCAGGACGCGGAGCATCAGGGGCTGTCATATCTGCGAGTGTACTGGAGCTGGGCGGGCCATGACAGGACGATTGTCTCAGCGGAGGCCTTATCGCACAGTGCCGAGCAGCAGCGGCTCGCCGAGAAGAACGTTCCGCCGGCGCCGCGAAATCCGGGCTTTCATAATATTGGTTTTCGGGTAGTCCAGGCGCCGATGCCTGCGACCAGGCCGCTGTCCTGTGAGAGGCCCTTTGTCAGGGAATGTGTGAGGCAGGGGTGTGAGCCGGCAACTATCGGTCCCGACCCCAACAAGCCTTATTTCAGGAAGCGTTACCTGTTGCCTGTGCCGCCGGACAACAGTTCGCCGGCAGAGATTACGGGTTGCGGCCTGCATCCGGCATTGCGGCGCCACAATCACAGTCCCGCCCTCGAGGTCTGTCCCAACGGTGATGTGCTGATGGTTATCTACACTTCATACCATGAGTACGAGCCGGAAGTGTCGCTGATGGCGACGCGGCTTCGGTTTGGGGCCGACCAGTGGGATATGCCGAGTTACGCGTTCGACTTTGTGGGCGCCAACGACCATGCGCCCCTGTTATGGAACGACAACGGGGTCATTTATCTTTTCTGGGGCAACCCTGATTTGGAGGGCGCTTATCCATTTCAGTGGACCTCGTCGGCGGACAACGGGGCGACGTGGAGTGAGGTAAAGTTTCCGCAGTTCAAGGGCAGAATCTACCCGCATTCGAGACAACCTATCAACACGGCCCTGCGCGACAACGATGGGGCCATTTATGTTCCCGGGGACGGTCGGGGCAGCCGGTCGGTGCTTTGGGTCAGCAGGGACAACGGCCGCACCTGGTACGATACCGGGGCGCGAACTGCGGGAAGGCATACGACGTTTGTCCTGTTGAAGAACGGCTGTATCCTCGGCATGGGGGGAAAAGACACGAGCGTCAACGGCTATATGCCGAAGGTCGTTTCATGCGACGGAGGGCACAACTGGCTCGGCAGGAGCGCGACGGTTTTTCCTGCGGTTGGAGGCAACCAGCGGCCGTGCGTTCAGCGCCTTGCCAGTGGTCGGCTGTTTTTTGCAGGCGATTTTCAGCGCAGCGACGGAAGCCGGCCGACGGGCGCCACAGCCTGGGGAGCCTATGTTGCGCTGTCGGACGACGACGGCGACAACTGGCATATCAAAAAGCTCATGGGTACACAGCAGCACGAAAATCCGCAAGCGCACGCCGGGGCCGACACAATCGGCTATTCGGTCGCTAGGCAAGGGATTAACGGCGTTATTCATCTGATTACATCTATGAACCGTCCGTGTCTTCATTTCGCGATGAATGAAGCGTGGATTCTCGACCGGACCGGCGACGGAAGAAACGATACCGAACCAATGAAATCTTCGGCGACCGAAATTGCGAATGTTGAGCAATATCAGGAAAGGTACGCCGGCGACAAAATCAAAGTCAGAGGGTTCGCGGGAATCGGCAACGACGGACGCTACCTTATGCACGGCACTCAAACCTCGTATTACAGCAACGGCAAGAAACAATGGGAAGTTACTTACATACTCGGACAAAAGACCGGCCTGGAAACATACCGGAGACCCGACGGCAGTATAGAATGGCAATGGAACCATCGCAGCGACGGCAGCAGTGTCTGGACACAGTATTGGGGAGATGGTCAAAAGAAGAGCGAATCCACGTGGAAAAACTTCGAGTGTGACGGGCTGGCAACGGCTTGGGACCGCTCTGGAAAAGTGAGCAGCAAGAAAGTGTTTTCTGAGGGAAAAATTCGTGACTAATCACGATTGACTGCTCGAAATCGGAGTTGCAGAGTTTATGACAGGAAAGGACCGGCAAATGAGAAAAGTCAGGACTATCGTAATTTACTGCTTTGCAGCCTTTTGCTTGTGGGCCGCATCAGGCCGGGCAGCGGAGCCATCATCATTCAGGTTCACTCTGACGGGCGACCCGCGCGCGGGCCTGTCCAAGTGGCGGCACACACTCAAGCAAATGACTGCAAGAGTTGGCGGGGAAGGAGCATTTCATGTCACCGCAGGCGACTATTTCGAGGATGACCGCAGCACAATGGCGTTTGATTTTTACCACGCCCTGAAGGCCGAATTCGGAGCCGATGTGAAGTGGTATCCGGGACTGGGTAATCATGAGCTTAAAGGCGGCGCCATTGATCTTTCCTGGCTCAGGCAGTACTACCGTGACCATTTGATGGGCAAGGTGAATCCCGGTCCCAAGGGCGGTGAAGAGACAACGTATTCGTGGGACTACAAGAATGCGCACTTCGTTCAGCTTAATATGTATTATGATGGCTCCAAGTACGACAAGGACGGTGAGTTTCATGACATACAGTACAACTGGCTGGTCGAGGACTTGAACAAAAACACCAGGCCCGTTGTTTTTGTAATCTACCACGAGCCTGCATTCCCCAACGGGCGAGGAGGCAAGGACAACTCGCCTCCCCAGTGGAAGCGCTTTATGAAACTGCTCAACGACAGAAAAGTCGTCGTGGGTCTGTGTGCCCACACCCACACCTACGCACGGTATCAGGTCGAAGGCAACTGGGATACCTTCACCTGGGAAGTGGATGCCGGCAACGCCGGGCGAGTGAGCCATGGGGACAAGCGCCAAACCTTCGTAGATATAACGGTTTACGAGGACGGACGAGTGAAATTTGATACCTGGCAGGGACTTGAAGGCGAGGACTTCAGGAAAACAGACTCGTGGACGGCCAAAGTTCCTGTACAGGAAAGTTCAGCGATAAAATAGTGTGTTGGTTGTCATGAGAGTATTGTGCAAAAGTATCAACATTAACTTAATGTGAGGAGATTATTATGAGCGAGTTATCACGAAGAGATTTTATCAAAAGGACGGCTGCCGGTATTGCGGTTCCATCCGTGATTTTGGCCGGGGCCGGGAGGGGCCTTGCGGCGCCGAGCGAACGTGTTCGCATCGCCGTAATCGGCGTCGGCGGTCAGGGCAGCGGCCATGCCGGCGGCTGGGCCAAGATGAAGGAGACAGAGCTGGTAGCGGTCTGCGATGTTGACCCGGAACATCGCAATAAGGTGGCCCAGGAAACCAACAGCAAGCCGGTCGAGGATTATCGTCGCATCATGGACGATAAGAGCATCGACGCCGTGAGCATCGCGACCCCGGACCACTGGCACACGCCGGTCGCGCTGGCGGCGCTGGTGGCGGGCAAGCACGTCTATGTGGAAAAGCCCTGCTGCCACAACATCTATGAAGGCAGTTTGCTGGTCAAGGCCGCCAAGAAATTCGGCCTGTGCGTCCAGCACGGCACTCAGTACCGGGGCAACGACGACGCCATCGAAGGCATCAGACAGATGCGCGAGGAAGGCATCATCGGCGAAATGCATCTGGCCAAGGCGATAAACCATCAGCGCCGCGGCAAGATCGGCCGGACGCCCGTAACGGACCCGCCGGCAGGAGTGAATTATGACTTGTGGCTCGGACCGGCGCCTGTACACGGTTTCACTAAGAACCGCTGGCACTACAATTGGCACTGGTTCTGGGACTACGGCACCGGTGACATGGGCAACGACGGCATCCACCAGGTGGATGTCGCACGCTGGGGCGTCGGCCAGAAGTATCCCAAGGCGGCATTGGTCTCGGGCGGCCAGCTCTGGTATGACGACGACCACCAGACGCCGGACACGCAGACGGCCGTGTTCGAGTATGACGGCTGCCATCTGATATTTGAGATGCGGCTGTGGACTCCTTACAAGCTGGAAGGCCATGACAACGGCGTTATCTTCTACGGCACGGAGGGCAAGATGGAAATAGGCCGCAGGGGCTGCCATGTCATAATCGACGGCCAAGAGAAGAAGATTGAAGGGCAAGCCAAGAGCGGCGGCATCCGCGGCAACTTCATCGAGTGCATCAAGGCCAACGACCCCTCGAAGCTCCTGGCGCCTATCGATGAAGGCTTTGCCTCG
>Ga0307377_10000207_pt1 | contig 81776 bp, 59 predicted proteins | sample TR3MG_FD_202535 | JGI IMG/M metagenome (GOLD analysis project Ga0307377, IMG submission 202535) | Soil microbial communities from Risofladan, Vaasa, Finland - TR-3 | ecosystem: Environmental > Terrestrial > Soil > Coastal area > Acid sulfate soil | place: Finland: Risofladan, Vaasa | collected...
TCGTCTGCAAGGGCGTAGTGTTATTGAGTATTTGCGTAATGCATGTCGTTGTCATTTGGATGGTATTCCATCTCCATCGTTAATAAAAACCACAGCCTGTTTAGCCAAAACCGCGTGAACGCTTACAAGTAGTTTTACTTGTTTTCCAAATAAAAACGGCCGGGAGTCTGGTCCTCCCGGCGCATGTGTTTCAAATCAGACCTGGCATGAGCAGCTATTTGCCGGCCAGCCACCAGGCGCAAAGCTCCCTCAAATCATTCCAATCGACATCCCCATCGCACGTAACGTCAGCGCCGCCGCAGAGACCACAACCGGTTTGCAGCCAGTATTCTGCAACTGGACAATGGTCCTTGAAGTTTACCCCGCCGCTGCTGTCAATGTCGCTGCGGAGGAACTCGTACGCTCCCATATCCACGATGGGCGGCGTGCCGTTGCCGGTGTCGCCCGTGCAAAGGTCATCAATAAATCGTGGGAAGCCATTCAGGTCGAACGGCGTCGGCTCGACGGTATTGTCGTCGCCGTCTAGGTCGGCGGTGTCGGCGGGCACGGAGTTGTTGTCGCCCGCATCAGTACAGGGCGAACCCAGGCCAAGGCGCAGGTTCCATAGACTCCGCTCGGGATTAGTTGTGTCAACAAAACACGGGTCGGCGTCGATATTACCCGTACCGCTCCAGCCACCCTGTACGTCGCTGTAGCTAACCGTGGCGACGCAGTCATTACTGTAGATCTCATCCGGCGTGTCGCCCCAGAGGATGCAGTTGGTCGCCGTGGGACGGCTGAGATTTTCGTTGTACATCCCGCCGCCGTGGGTGGTTGCCGTGTTGCCGGTGAACGTGCAGTTGGTCACCGTGACGTCCGGGTAGCCGTAGTTGTACATCCCGCCGCCGTAGTATTGAGCCGAGTTGGCGGTGAACGCGCAGTTGGTCACAGTCAGGCTGCTGTACATGTTGTATATCCCGCCACCGGTTGGTGCGGTGTTCCCGCTGAAGTTGCAGTTGGTCACCTTTTTTGGGCTGCCGCCCCAGTTTAAGATCCCGCCGCCGCCGTCGGTGTCAGAGAGCGCTGTGTTGCCGGTGAACGTACAGTTGGTGACGGTCGGGTCGCCGCTGTTATACATCCCGCCGCCGGAGCCAGCGGAGTTGTCGGCGAAGGTGCAGTTGGTCACTGCGGGACTGCTGTAATAGTCGTTATACATCCCGCCGCCGGAATACTGGGCAGAATTGCCGGTGAAGATGCAGCTTGTGACCGTCGGGCTGCTGCCATTGTTATACATTCCGCCCCCGTCAGAATTTGCCCAATTGCCGGTGAAGTTGCAGTCGTTCACCGTCGGACTGCTGTTGAAGTTGAACATCCCGCCGCCGTACTGGTCGTTGGGGTCGGGGCCGTTGGCGTCGCCGCCGGTAATCGTAAAGCCCTCGAGGATGGTATTGGCATCCTCGCCGCTTACGCACTGGACGACGTGACAGGCGCCGGCGATGCCGTTGGCGTCGATGGTGGTCACTTTCGGCCCGCCGCTGCTGTAAAGCGTGACCTTCTTGCCAAGGAAATCGATGGCCTCGTTGTAGGTCCCCGGCGCCACCTCGATTTTGTCGCCATTGTTGGCGTCGTCGATTGCCGCCTGGATGCTGGTAAAGTCACCCAAGCCGTAGGGATCGACGTAGATGGTCGCCGCCGGTTCCAGGACGGCCATGAAGATTTCGTAGTCGCTGCCGTCGTAGGCCTGCCAGACGACATTGGAGCCGGAGATCTGCGGCGGCTCGTCTCGGTAGTCGTTGTTGGTGAGGCGGGTGGCCGTGCTGCCGTCGTAGAGGAAGATTTCGTAGTCGTTACCGTCGTAGCCCCACCAGACCACATTGGAGCCGGAGATCTGGGGCGAGAGGTCCTCGTAGCTGTTGTTGGTGAGGCGGGTGGTCGTGCTGCCATCGTAGAGGAAGATTTCGTAGCTGGTCCCGAACGTGCCGGCCCAGACGACGCTGGATCCGGAGACCTGAGGCCCGTACTCGAAGTCGCTGTTGTCGGTAAGCTGCTTAACCGTGCTTCCATCGTAGAGGAAGATTTCGTAGTCGTTGCCGTCATCGCCCATCCAGACCACATTGGAGCCCGCGACCTGGGGCTGCCAATCGTTGGAGTCGTTGTCGGTGAGGCGCCTGGTCGTGCTGCCGTCGTACAGGAAGACTTCGTAGTCGTTACCGTCGTAGCCCAACCAGACCACATTGGAGCCGGAGACCTGGGGCGAGAAGTCCTCGTAGCTGTTGTCGCTGAGCTGCGTCGTCGTGCTGCCATCGTAGAGGAAGACTTCGAAGTCGTTGCCGTCGTAGCCAAGCCAGACCACATCGGAGCCCGAGACCTGGGGCTGCCAATCGTTGGAGTCGTTGTCGGTGAGGCGCCTGGTCGTGCTGCCGTCGTACAGCAAGACTTCGTAGTCGTTACCGTCGTAGCCCGACCAGACCACATTGGAGCCGGAGACCTGGGGCCAGCAGTCGTCGTAGCTGTTGTCGCTGAGCTGTGTCGTCGTGCTGCCATCGTAGAGGAAGACTTCGAAGTCGTTGCCGTCGTAGCCAAGCCAGACCACATCGGAGCCCGAGACATGGGGCTGCCAATCGTTGGAGTCATTGTCGGTGAGCTGGGTGATGCGCCACCTGGCCTGGACAGGCGTGCAGATACCGAGCACCGCCAGGAGAACCGCCGTTATTAGCAGGGCGCTGCTTAGTTTTGTTGTACTTTTCATTTTTATTGCCCTTTCAAAAATAGGCTTCCTGAAGTTGTTGTTTTTCGCAACAAAACGCGATTGCCTGCCTGACAATACGTACCAGCCGTGGGACTGCCGACGGCCAGGTTTTTGCGGTGGTTTCCTGAAGTGCCTTTTGAAAATGGGTGGTGTCGGGGCGCCGGCCCATATTCGCGCCTCTGCTGGTTCTCGCATCCTTCGTACATCCAAACACCCTGCTCCCGATTGGCCGCCGGCCCGGATTCGGCTGCGGCTAATTCAATAAAACCTCTATTTAGCGGGGGAAAACCGTTGATGCGGCCAGAGAAATGATAAACTGGGCCTTCTCCCACTTCCAGTCCGCCAATACGAAAGGCGGGTGCCTGCCGTTTCGTCTAAACGCCAGACCCCGAACGGGACCTTCCAAACCTACACGGTCCTGACCCGCTTGTCAAGGGAAATCCCCTTTTTTTTCAGTGGGAATCGTCACGCAGCTATGCATGAATCCCGTGAAATATTCGCGATGATTTGCTTTCACGAAATAGGGGGCGTACAGTAACTGTGGCGGAATTAGTCCGCAGGTTAGCCGTCCGAAGAGATGTTTTTTGGCTTAGAGCGGCTTGAGCAGGACTTCCCGAACAATTATCTTGTTTGGACTAAGCTGATTTCCCGGGTGAATCTGGAATCCTATGCTGCCCGAATCGCTGGTGTCATCACGGACATCGGCGACCTGGCGGCCGTTAATCCATATCTGAAGGTGGCTGCCTTCGGCGCGGACCGAAATCGTGTTCCAGCCTTCGCGGTTGACGAGCGTTTTATCGGTATTCATGGCAAGGAACATTTTGCCGGGGCAGTAAAGCGTTCCGGAATAGCACTCGGGTTTTTTGTACTCAAGAATGTCAGCCTGGTAGGCCTTGTCGGCCGACTGGTATCGGAACCAGACGCCGCTGTTGCAGGGCCATTCGACGCGGTAGGTGACAGTGAGCAGGAAGTCCTTGTAGGTGTTTTCCGTCAACAGGTCGCCCGGCGCGTTGTTCCGGCCCTGGGTCCCCACGATAGTGCCGTCCTTAACGACCCATTTGCCGCGGCCGGTTTCTTTCCAGCCGGTCAGGTCTTTGCCGTTGAAGAGCCGGATAAACCCTTTTTGGGTTTGTGCTGCGGATGTCTTGCCGCCTTCACTGACGTTGCCGCATCCGCTCGAAAGTAACAATACTACCGTACATACAACAGTAACCAATTTGCCCGACATAATTTTCTCCTTTTGCCTTGCTGAATAATTAAGCCGACGCTTCTCCATGTAACCAACTCTGAAAGTGCGACAGAATATTTCCCGACCGCACTTTGATGCCAGACATTATAACCTACTGCCGTGCGGCTGAAGTCGCCTCTTTCGCGGATTCGCCCAGCCGCTGGACGAGCACTTCGCGAACGGAAAGCTCAGCGGCTTTGTATGCGGGGCCGCTTTCGAGGTGCAGCCCAATCTTTCCTTTCCCGGGACCTTTTACTCTGAGCGTCCCGACTTCTTCTCCATTGAGCCAGACCTGGACCCGGTCGCCCTGGACCCTGGCCGATATAGTATTCCAGCTCTGACGATCCTCAAGGTCGGCGCGCGGGTTTAACAAGGCCGGTCCGTCGTTGGCCAGCCAAACACTGCCGGTAAACGCCAGAGGCTTGCGGCTTTCGAAGATTTCAATCCTTGGACCGAGGTCTGGGCCGGCAGTCCGCAGCCAGATTCCGGCGTGAATCGGCCACGCGGCTCGGAATGTTACTGTGAGCAGATAGTCTTGGTATGTGGTCATGGTCCAAAGGTCGCCGCCCCGGCCTTTTGGGTCGGCGGCAGCGACGATGGCGCCGCTTTTGACCGTCCACGAGGCCTTGCCCGAAGGCCGCCAGTTGTCCAGGTTTTGGCCGTTGAAGAGGGGGGTCCACTCTGCGGCCTGCTCCTTCTGAGACTCTGTTGTCATCTTCTTGATGATGTTATGCGTGCCATGACAGTCGGTGCAGACCGATTCTTCTGTTACGGCGCGGCCATTTGGGCGCGTCCGGCCGGACCATTCCTTGCGGAAGGCTTCCACCGCCTGAGCGTTCTTGTGAGGCTGGTGACAGCGTTTGCACATCTGCTCGACCTCCTGGCGGCCGTATAGGATATCCGGCTTGGTCATAAGCATCTCGTCGTGCATGTGGTGGGAGGACGAGCCGTGGCAGTTAGTGCAAGTGATGCCCTGTGCCAGATGAACGGTGGCTATCTGCTCGGTCTGCAAATCGAAATGGCAGACGTAGCACAGGGTATTGGTGTTGGAATTGGTTTTATTGGCCGGAGGTTTTTCGTCCGCGGGCTTTTCCGCAAAACAAACGGCAAAAGCCCAGGCGAAAATGGTGAGAATCGATACTGCCAGTACTGAAAACAGCCTGATTCGGATGTTGGAAGTATGCAGCGATTTTCTCCTTAAACTAATTGGACCGCAAACACAGGCAATCGCCGTCTATTGCCGGTGGAAATCCGGCAAACCTTCTGATGTTGCCCGGAAGAAGCGCGCAGCGTTAAACGACCTCCCAGTCCCGCAGCCATGCGTATTCGGGCGGCAAAGCGGCCCAGCGCCGGTCGGTTATGTCCATAAGCCAGTCTTTGTCCGCCGGCGTCATCGCAAGGTGCCTGGTGTAGGAAGCTCGGGCCGCGTTCTCCAACTCATAGACGGTGGTCAACCCCGGCACCGTGGCGGTAATAGCGTCGTTTGCGATGATGCACTGGAGGGTCAGGCGGGCCAGGTCGTTTTCATTCTTGCTGCCCACACCCATCACGGGAAACTTGAGCTTTCCACAGCTTTCGAAGAGGCCGCCGCCGAAGAACGGCTTGATGGTCACGACGCCCACGTTCCTCTGGCGGACCTTTGCGAAGATGCTCTGGGTCTGGTCGGCCCCGTGGCCCGGATTGACTTCCTCGACGTTTTCTTTGGTCGGAGGCAAGCCCTTCTGTTTGGTCTTGGCGCTGCAGGGGAAGATTACCATTTCGAACTCGGGAAAGGTCTCTATGACGTGCTCGAACCAGGGGCGCGAATGTGAAGAGATACCGAGATGCCGAATCTTGCCCTGCTTGTGCAACTTCTGGAAGGTCTCAATCATGACGGCCACGTGTTCGTCGGTGTTGGTTCCGTCCATTTTGGCTTGAGGGCGCCAGATGTCGAGATAATCGGTCTGAAGTCGCCGAAGGCACTCCTCGACGTTGAAGGTCTGGTCCTTGACGTTGCAGCGCTTATCGCTTCGCGGGCAGAGGGTGTAATCGTCGGCGCCGACATACATTTTTTCCCGGCGGCCTTTCAGGGCTACACCGTAGGCGAGGCACTCGGCCGGCGTGGTGATGTCGAGGTAGTTGATACCGACGTCGATGCAGGCGCTTATTACCTCGGTGCGGTTCCTGGCAACATCAGGCGGCACCTCGTCGTTTGTAAAACTGCCCCAGTACCTGCCGGCTTCGCGGTTCTTCCAGTGGCCGCCCAGACTGACCTCGGAAATCATCAGGTTTGTCTTGCCCAGCCGGCGGTACCCCATTTTCTGGTTGTAGTTGAGTATCCTGGAGGTATCGGCCGATTTTGGGGACCCGCTGGAGGTGCACCCCTTTGCGGCCAAAGCACCGGCAACCGACCCGGCGGCCATCAAAGAAGTGTTACGGATGAAGGTCCGCCGGGAGATTTTTTCGTTGTTCATAGGTTCTCCTTTCGAATTTGTGCTGCGTCTGGCATTGTCACTCATCTTAAAGCAACTGCCCAGGTCTGATAACATGGTCCAATCGCTGGTATGATAACCTGTATTCCGGGAAAATGCCAACACATTTTCAAACGGTTTTTCCCGGCTGCCCCGCCATAGTATACCCGGGACCTTGTGGTTTTGCAGAACCATCGCGCCGGCTGAGTTGAGACTTGAGGGTTTTTGAATCGTTTGCAGGGCGCGAGCGTGGGGAGGTACCAAAACGGGGTGGTTGGGGGATACAAGCTTTTTTTCCGGAAAATAGACCGCTATCGTATGGGGTTGGCCGATTGGCACCAGCCGCTGTTAGGGCGGCCGGTTGGCGGATTCGTGTTAGTCGTCAGGGGTGGGGCTACTTGACCATTTGGGGCTGCTTTTCCTGTTCGGGTGTCTGCAAATGCTGCGTTCGGTCTGGCGAATTCCTTCCAAACTGCGCAAGCGACTGCGGTTCGGCCACCTTGCGGTAGCCCAGCGCTTTTATCACTTCAAGAACCTCTGTCCAGGTGGGGAAGTGTTTTGCGTTTTGTCTTTTGTATTCGTTAATAGCCATAAGGAATTCGAATTGCTCGTCGGTCAGTTGGCCTTCTTCGGCAGCCTTTCGGTCGTCGCACCTGCGCCTGCCCGGTCCGCGCCGGCGGTCCAGCCCCAAGCGCCTGTCAACGACATTTTTTCTGCGGTCGTTACTAGTCCGATGTTCTGTGAAATGGGGTTCGTCCATTTGTTGCTGCGTTCCTAAATTCTACTTTGTTGGCTTGTGAATCCAAAATGAAAGACCTCCTGAGCCGAGGGGGGTTCCGATTAGAAGTCATCTTCGAAGAGGTCGCTGTTGAAATCGGTGTCATCTTCGTCATCGAGGGCAAGGTCGTAAAAGTCATCGTAGGCATCCTGCGACTCGATTACCACGTGCGCTTCGTCGAGGAATTCTTCGGGAACCATTACAGCGAAGCCGTCGCAATTGGCTGACTCTTCGTATTGCTGCTTAATGACCGCGGGGATATCGTTGTTTTTCAATAGCGTTTCGCGTTCTTTGGCCTGTTCAAGGTCTTCGGCAAAACTAACCGTGACAAAGTCCTGCAGTTTAGCCTGCGCTTTTTGAGTTTTTTTGGCGCGCTTTGTCATTTTCTCTCTCCATATAATAAATCCACCGTTTTTTATATCAGGCTCGGGGAAGAGCATTCATTTACTTATAATCTTCGTCAAAACAACCCGCCCAAATTATCAAAATTTGCATGTCAATCAGAAAAAACGCGGTCTGGCTGCGCGGCTTTCGCGCGCACTTTTTTTCTAAGGGCTGTGTGACTGCAAAAATTTAGCGTTTTAGCGGATTTTTCTGTTGCAAAAGCTGATACTAACATGTAATTAGAGAGCACGATAATATGCAATATGCCGGTTCTGACGATTTGGTACCGGATTATTTAGAGTTTAATTTTTTTTACATGGAGGATTTTGGAATGGCAAAAAAAAAGGAGTCTGCGAAGGAATCTTTGATTGTGGCCAGTAAAGTTAAGGCCTACGTCAGGAGCAAGAAGATGATGACATCATCCGAAGCGCTTGGGGCGATCAGTGATGTCGTGTACTGCGCGCTTGACGCAGCCATGAATCGAGCCAAGGCCAACCGTCGCAGCACAGTCAAGGCACAGGACTTGTAGGCCGATTACGTGTTGACATCTTCTGGTGCGTACGTTGCGTTTGCGGTAATCTTAGTAACGCAAGCCGTTCCCCCATTCTCAGGTGGGAACGGCTGTTTTTTTGGGACTGCCGGAGGAGGAATGCTGGCCGCTGCCGGCTGACCTTGAGTGATTGTCTGGCAAAGCCAAGTCCGCCGGTATCCAGATGAACAATCCATAGGAATATTTCTTTTCAGCGTTATTCAATTCATCGCTGCCGACCAATAGAATCTGAAGTATCAGTATTAATACACGGTTTTTCACGAAAATTTTTTGAACTTATCGGCCTCCAAAGACCGATTTATATGACAGGAAACGACAAAAATAGCGCATTATTTTACCGGCTTGAAATTAAGATTATACGGTTTCTTGCCGATAAGGTGCTTAATATTAGCAGTTGCAACGCGGCCGTACAACTTGCATGGCTTCGGAATCAGAGTTCCCGGTGTTTCGGGAACGGACAGGGTAACCGTTTCTAAGCTCTTTCTGGATATATTGTTATGGGACTTAACAGATGGGGGACGTTATGAGGGTTTTCATGTTGGGCTGGGAGTTTCCCCCGTTTATAAGCGGCGGTCTCGGCACGGCTTGCTATGGACTCACCAAGGCGATGGACCAACTCGGCATAAAGGTAACATTTGTTTTGCCGGCCCTCATTCGTAGCGAATATGTGACCCATGTGAAGCTGTTGACCCCCGCGTCCATGATGTCGGCAGGCAGGCTGATGAAATTTGGTGAACTTAAAAACGTAACCTTCCACGCCATTAATTCACTGTTACAGCCGTATTCAACGCCGGATGTCTATCAGCGGCAGATAGAGGAGACCCTGCGGTTAAAGCAGCAAAACCGCGGGGCAGCCGTCAGCTTTGTTGGCGGAGTGGATTACAGCCGAGACATGGCGGCCGAGGTCCGTCGTTATGCTGCGGTGGCTGTTGAATTGGCCCGAAACGAAGTTTTTGACGTCGTTCATGCCCACGACTGGATGACATATCCTGCAGGAATCGCCGTGGCGGCAATGAGCAAAAAGCCGCTGATTGTGCATGTACATTCGACGGAATTCGACCGCAGCGGCGAACATGTCAACCAGATGATTTATGACGTTGAAAGACAGGGTATGCACGCGGCGGCCAAAGTAATCGCGGTAAGTTATTTCACTCGCAGTATCATAATCGGCCGGTATGGCGTCAGCGGCGAAAAGGTTGAAGTGGTACACAACGGCGTGGAGCGCAGCAGCAACGGCGGCTGGAGTCTGGACGAAACCGGCATCAAAAAGGATGAGAAAATCGTCTTATTCCTGGGCCGGATTACGATGCAAAAAGGGCCGGAGTATTTCCTTGCGGCGGCCAAGAAGGTCCTCGAGGTGATGGATAACGTCAAGTTCGTCATGGCCGGCTCGGGCGACATGATGCACCGGGCGGTGGAGATGGCCGCGGGTCTCGGCATCGGGCATAAGGTCTTGTTCACGGGCTTTTTGCGGGGGGAAGATGTCCAAAAGATATACAAAATGGCCGACCTGTTCGTAATGCCTTCTGTTTCCGAACCATTTGGCATTGTGCCCCTGGAGGCATTGGACAACGACGTTCCTGTCATAATAAGCAAGCAAAGCGGCGTGTCGGAAGTTCTGCGGCATGCTCTCAAAGTTGACTTTTGGGACGTAAATGAGATTGCCAACAAGATTGTGGCCGTGCTCAAATATGCGCCGCTGAAAATGACGCTGCGAAGTTACGGCAATTTTGAGGTAAGAAGACTGTCCTGGAAAGACAGCGCCGCCAAATGTCTAAGAATCTACGAGGAAGCGTTAGCTGCCGCTTATTGTTAGGTTTTTTGGCGCGAGCAGGGGAGTTATGGCTTCGATATGTTTCTACTTTCAAGTGCACCAGCCTTTGCGATTAAGGCACTACACGGTATTTGACAAAGACAACCACTATTTTGACGATTACAAGAACGCCTTTATTTGCAGGAAGGTGGCGAACAAATGTTATCTGCCTGCAAATCGGCTGCTTCTGGACCTGATACGCAGGCTGGATGGCAGGTTTAAAGTGGCGTACAGCTTAACAGGCGTATTATTGGAGCAGCTCCAGCTTTATGCGCCCGAGGTGATGAGCACTTTTGACGCCCTGGCGGAGACGGGCTGTGTGGAGTTTTTGGCCGAGACGTATTATCACAGCTTAAGTTTCTTGTACTCGCGCGATGAATTCCTGGAGCAGGTAAATAAGCACACTGAGACGATTGCGTCCCTGTTCGGCCAGAAGCCGCGGGTATTTAGAAATACCGAGCTGATATACAATAACGATTTGGCCAGGCTTATCGAGTCCATGGGTCAGTTCGACGCAATAATAAGCGAAGGGGCGGACCACATACTGGGTTATAGAAGTCCTAACTTCGTATATCGGCCCCAAAATTGCAGCAAGCTGAAGCTGCTGCTGAAAAACTATGCCCTCAGTGATGATATTGCTTTCAGGTTTTCCAACCGTGCCTGGTCGGAATGGCCTCTGACGGCAGAAAAATTTGCCCGATGGATAAGCAATGTCAACGGCAACGGTTACGTAGTCAATCTGTTTATGGATTACGAAACGCTTGGCGAGCATCAATGGAAGGACACGGGCATATTCGATTTTATGGGGCGCCTGCCGTATGAGATTCTAAAGCATCCCGACAACAATTTCAAGACCCCCAGTGAGATAGTTGCGTGTTATGAGCCTGTGGGCACTGTTGATGTGCCGCATCTGATAAGCTGGGCCGACACGGAAAGAGACCTTTCCGCCTGGCTTGGAAACGCGATGCAGTCAAATGCCATTTATGAGCTTTACCGACTTGAGAAGAAGATCAAGACGGCCAGCGATGACAAAATCCTGACGGACTGGCGAAGACTGCAGACATCCGACCATTTCTATTATATGTGCACGAAGTACTTTGCCGACGGGGATGTCCACAAGTACTTTAATCCCTACGGGTCGCCTTACGATTCCTATATCAACTTTATGAATGTGTTGGACAACCTTCATAATCGTTGTTCCGGGGGGGCAGCCGGGGCCGTATCCCGTGAGCTGTCGCAGAGTAAAAACCAGCATGACTTACAGACGGTAAATTAGATGCCCCTGGTTTGCTTTTTTCTTTTTCCCTATTCTGATTTTCGGATACTATCGGGACAGCTTTTTATTCAGGAGCGAACTTGTGCCGACACTGGAAAAAGTCTTTAGCAGCGACATTCTGTGCGTACAGACGGGCGATAAGGCCGTTGGAGAGTTGCTGACTAAAGAATGGCTATTGACCAACAATCGCGGCGGGTACGCATCGTCAACCATTGTGGGCTGCAACACGAGACGGTATCACGGCCTGCTCATTGGCTCCGCAAAGCCGCCGGCAAACAGGATAATGGGGCTGGCTAACTGCCTGGAAATGGTGATATTCGACGGGAAAGTATTTAACCTCTCAACCTTCGAATTCAGCGGGAAATTCGTCCCGGAGGGTTTCAGGCATATAAAGCGGTTTCGCCGTGATACGGGGGTGCATTTTGATTACCAGCTGGCCGGGCCTGCAGTGGCGTTCGACGACGCCGGTAAGAAGCACAAGAGGCGTTTGGGGTCGCTGCGCAATCAAGGGCAAGACCGCGTTTCGCTTGAACTGACTAAATCCGTATATCTTCTGCGCCAGACCGATACGGTCGCCATCGTGTACGATTTTACCAACCTGGATGACTTCGTAATGCAAGAAAGCCGCGGAACGGGGACCGTTGGGGCGCCCATAGAATTTGTGTTACGCCCTTTCATTGGCCTGCGCGATTTCCACTCGCTGCAAAAATCCTATGCCCCGCTGTACGCCACCCGCTTTGGCGATGATTTATCGGTTCGCCACGATGCTCTATCGGGTTGTGAACTGTTCCTGAGTTGTCCTTCCAGGGACTTCACGGAGGACAGACAGTGGTGGTTTAATTTTCTATATCGAATCGATCAAGAAAGAGGGCAGGATTTTACCGAAGATTTGTGGTCGCCTGGTTTTTTCAAGTGCCGGCTGGATTCGGCAGGCAGAATCGTTTTCCGGGCGACTCTAAGGACCTCTGCTGCGCCGGGAGCTGAAAGAACAGCAAACCTCGATAGTTCCGAGCCTCTGGCAGGTGCGGACATCGAAACCGTTCTTGAAGACTTGCAGAGGTGCGAGGAAGAGCTGAAACGTAAAGCGAAAAGCGTGAGGCAGGATTTGCAGCACGCCGCGCGTGATGCGCGATATGAGATGCTTTGTTTGGCCGCCGACCAGTTTGTTGTAAATCGCCGGATAAACCATAAGAGCCAGACGACCATTTTAGCCGGCTTTCCCTGGTTTGCCGACTGGGGCAGAGATGCTCTCATATCCCTGCCGGGTCTTTTGCTGGCGACCGGCAGGTCCGAGGATGCCAAATCGGTCCTGACCACTTTCGCCCATGCGGCAGATGAGGGTATGATTCCCAATCGGTTCGACGATTACAGCGGAACCGCCCATTTCAACAGCATTGATGCTTCTGTTTGGTTTGTCAACGCGGCTTTCCAGTATCTGTTCGCCACCGGCGACTCACGGACCTTCACACAAGAGCTTCTGCCGACAATCCGATGGATTATCGATTCTTACCGGAAGGGCACACGGTTTGGCATTTGCGCAGATACCGACGGACTTATAACCGGGGGCAGCGAGGAAACTCAACTGACCTGGATGGACGCCAAATGCGACGGTGTCGCTTTTACTTCTCGTTATGGAAAAGCGGTCGAGGTTAATGCGCTTTGGTACAATAGCCTTTGTCATCTGGCTGAGTTTTATGCCGGCCGTAACCTCGAACTGTCAAGACAGTACAGGTTTATGGCGGATAAGGCGGGCGAGAGTTTCTCCGGCTTATTTTGGAACGAGGAGGTCGGTTATTTGAACGATTGCATTCTGCCCGACGGCTCGGCTGACACAAGCCTTCGGCCGAACCAGATATTCGCCGTTTCGCTGCCGTTTTCGGCCTTGTCGGCTCAGCGGCAAAAGTGCGTAGTGGCTGCGGTTCAAAAACATCTTCTGACGCCTTTTGGCTTGCGAACGTTGAACGCTGAGGATTCCCGCTACAAAGGGAAATATGCAGGCCCTCAGCGAGAGCGGGACGAGGCTTACCACCAGGGTACAGTCTGGCCGTACCTGATTGGCCCGTTTGTGGAAGCGTATTTGAAGGTCAATGATTTCAGCCGAAAAAGCAAAAGAAGGGCGGCTGAATTTGTCCAGCCCCTGCTTCGGCATTTGACCGAAGATAGCTGTCTGGGCCAAATCAGCGAGATATTCGACGCCGACCCTCCTCACAGGCCCAGAGGCTGTATTGCTCAGGCCTGGAGCGTGGCAGAACTGATACGGGCGTACCAGTTGATAAACGGCTGAGCGAGACCCCACTGGAGCCGCCGAGTTCACTTCAATCATCTCAATTCCGGTAAGAACCCCCGATTGTGGGCCGGCCAGAGACGGACAATGGATCCGGCGAGGTACGTTCCGGGCTTTTTCTGTGCGTTCGTGGAGAATATGGTATAATCCAGGTAATGGTCACAGAAGAACCGGGTCGTTTTGGGAGGTTAAAGTCATGAGAAACATAAGGGCGATAGGTACAACTTCATTAATACTTGTTATCACTCTGGGTTGCTGGTTTGCAAATCTGAGCGGGCAAACAGAGACGAACCAGGAATCCGTTGAAACCGAGCCGGCAGCCGTTGAAAACCCTCAAGAAGCCAGAGAGTCCAGACCGAGGACGAGTTTTGTCAAAATGGTGGACTTCTATCTGAGGGATAACAAGTTCGTATTCGGGAAACTGGTCTCGGAGGACAAAAACAAGCTGGTTGTCGAGCAGTTGGACCAGAGCAGGATTGTCGCATCCACTTACAGCAAGAAGGAAATAGATGTCAGGACGCTGCGCACCCAGAGGGTCCCTGAGGCCAGGTATTATGTGGACCTCGGCGAGTATTTTTCTGGCAGAACGTGGGACTTCAACGATGACCCCGATGATTTTATTCAGGCGATTCGCTCCTACGAGAAGGCCAAGCAGTTATTCGCGGAGACCCGTGGGGAGGATTCCGACAAGATAGACGAAATAGATAAAAAGATAAAGCAGCTACAGGAGGACCGGCAGGTCTGGACGAGAGAAGCAGAATCCCGGGCCAGGTTGAAGAAACTGGAGTTTGAGGCTGAGATCGAAAAAAGGTTTAAGGCACTCGAGGATAAGGTCAATAAAGGTGTTCAGCAGATTGACGAGACCGTAGCGAAGATTAAGGACGATTACCAGGCAATGGAAAGGAGTGTTACCGAGACAGGCAGGGACCTGTCGCGGCGACTTGACGTGCTGCAGGAGCGCGTAGGCGCGAACACGAGGCTGCTTGATGATCTTCTTTATCCTCGATACTATCAGCGCAGGTATTACTATCCGTAGACGGGCCCCGCTGAGAACCGTTAGCTCGTAAACAGAGAATAGGCCGCGGATGTCAAACCAGCACCGCCTTTGCGGTTAAGATTCCGGTGCGGCAGAAAACCGTTGGAACAGCCACGCAGGAAATTGAAATCGGGCGACCCAGGTTTCGCAGTGCTCAAAAGTCTTTGGCCATTTGTCCGGCTTTTTCGACGGCTTCAGCGCGTTTGCGTTTGGCGACATCCGGCCCGGCGGCAAGCGTGGGTTCGACCACCACCGAGCGGATATCGGTAAGCCCGATGAAATTGAGTATCAACTCGAGATACTTCTTCTGCAGGTCGTAGGACTCAGCGCCGCTGCCCTGCGGGTAATCACCACCACGGGCATACACGATAAAGACGGATTTGTCCTTTACCAGGCCTTCGTAACCGCCGCTGTCAGTGACCGTGAAAGTCAGACCCGGCTGGACTATAATGTCTATGTACTGCTTGAGCCTGTAGGGAATTGAGAAATTCCACATTGGTACGGCCATAACATATTTGTCCGCGGATTTGAACTCATCGATTACGGCAACGACCTCGTCCCATATCCGGCGGTCTTGCTCTGAATGCTCCTGGCCGTCCATGATCTTATATTTGGCCGTAGCCGCGGCCAGGTCAAACGCCGGAAGCGGCTTCTCGAAAAGGTCAATCGTTTTAATCTGGTCGTCAGGATGCGTCTTGCGATAAGATTCAACGAATGCATCGGCTGCGGCTACCGAGTAAGAACGGCCGGTACGCGGCGAGGCTTTGATGTATAGTATAGTGCTCATAATGACCCCCCAAATTTAAAAAACTTCGGTTTTTCAAAAGTCCCCAGGCCAAGATACACTAACGTGGATTCTACCTTCCCGAATGTGTCTGTCAATCTTTTCTAATTTTCGATTGCCGTTCTGACGCTGGTCAAAAAGGATGCGATTTCAGCGAGCATTTTTTCCTTGCTGTTCAGATTGTTCTCAATCAGACCCACTATTTTCGAGCCGATTATCACGCCGTCGGCGCCCGCCGAGGCGACCGCCGCTGCGTGTTCGGGTTTGCTGATTCCAAAGCCCACACAGATGGGGACAGAGGTCAGTTTTTTCAATTTGGCGACGAGGCCTTCTACCGTATCGGAGAGGTTTTCTCTGCTGCCGGTGACTCCCAGAAGCGATACGGTATAGATAAAGCCGGTAGTCTTGGAAGCGATCAGTTTCATTCTTTCAGTCGCTGTGTTCGGCGTTACCATAAAAACCGTGTCAAGGCCCGCTGAAAGGGCCGGGGCAGTGACTTCGTCGGCGTCGTCGATGCTCAAATCCGCAACCAAAACGCTGTTGACGCCTGCCTCGTGGAAATCTTCGAAAAACTGTTGGGTCCCGTACTGGTAAATCAGATTGTAGTACATCAACAGTCCGATGGGTACATCTTTGTAATCCTTTACGCTCCTGATAAACTCCCGGGCCTTTTGCAGATTCATTCCGGCGCTGCGAGCGCGGATGTCGGCTTTTTGGATTGTGGGCCCGTCCGCTATGGGGTCGGAGAAAGGCACGCCCAATTCGAGGATATCGGCTCCCGAGTCGACGGCGGCTTTTACAGCGGCAAGACTCGTATCGAAATCGGGGTCGCCGATAACGAAAAAAGGTATCAGCGCGGGTCTGTTCAGTTCGGAAAAAACTTGTTTGTAAGTTTTCATTGGCTGCGTCCTTACTGCAACGGTCGGTGGTTTTCCACGATTGAGACATCTTTGTCACCCCGGCCTGAAAGGTTCACTATCGCAATTGTATCCTTGTCCAGATTTCCTTTTTGGGCCATAAGATAGGCCAGAGCGTGTGCGCTTTCCAGAGCGGGCAGTATTCCCTCGCTCCTGGTCAGCAGCTCAAAGGCGTCGAGGACCTTTTCATCTTCCGCCGCGACATATTGAGCACGGCCGGCGTCTTTCAAGAAGCAATGTTCGGGCCCGACCGCAGGGTAATCCAGGCCTGCACTTACGGATTCGGTATCGTGGACCTGGCCTTCTTCATCCTGGAGCAGGTAGGCTTTTGCTCCGTGGAGTATGCCTACGCGGCCGGCCACAAGTGTCGCAGCATGTTTGCCGCTGCTGAGGCTTCTGCCGCCGGCCTCGACCCCAATCAGCTTGACATCCATGTCATCCACAAAACCCGAAAAGATGCCAATCGCGTTGCTGCCTCCGCCGACGCAGGCAACGACCATGTCGGGCAGTCTGCCGATTTGGTCGAGACATTGCTGTCTTGCCTCTTTGCCGATGCAGCTTTGGAAATGTTTTACTATGGTCGGATACGGATGCGCCCCGCAGGCTGAGCCGAAAAGGTAAAACGTGTCGGTGACGTGGGCAGTCCAGTAGCGGAGTGCGTCGTTGATGGCGTCTTTGAGCGTGCCTGTGCCTCCTTCGACGCCGATGACTTCGGCGCCGCACAATCTCATCTTGTGGACGTTGACGCTCTGGCGTTCGATGTCTGTCACGCCCATAAAGATTTTGGTTTCCATTCCGAACAGGGCGCCAATCATCGCGGTAGCCAGGCCGTGCTGGCCTGCGCCGGTTTCAGCGATTAGTTTGGTCTTGCCCATATACTTTGCCAACAGGCCCTGTCCGAGCGTGTTGTTGACTTTGTGTGCGCCGCCGTGCAGAAGGTCTTCACGTTTGAGGTAAACGCTGAAGCCGACATAGTCGCTGAATCTTTTGGCGTAGTAAAGCGGGGAGGGTCGGCCGGCGTAATCTTTCGAGAGCAGAGCAAGCTCAGCGACAAACTGCTCATCCTCGTGGAAGCGGTAGAACGCATCTTCGAGCTCTTCCAGCGCGGGTATCAGGACTTCCGGCACATAAAAGCCGCCATAATCTCCGAATCTGCCTTTATACTTCATATCTTGCGCCTCTCGCGTAGTGATTTCTGTTGGTCATCCCATTAGCCTCTCAAGTGCCGTATGTTTTCGAATAACTTCTTCATTTTCTTATGGTCTTTCTTTCCCGGCCTGGCTTCGACGCCGCTGCATATATCGATGCCGTAGACGCCCAGCTCAATCGCTCTTACCGCGTTATCGGGATTAATGCCGCCGGCCAAAAAGACGCGTTTGCCGATATGACCCACGATGTTCCAGTCGAAGGTCAGGCCCGTGCCGCCGTATTTCTCGGGGTCGAAAGCATCAAGCAAAATCGCGTCGGTAAAATAGTCCTCTGCCTTTTCGATGTCGGTTTGGTCCTTGACTCGCAGGGCTTTCATCGTTTTTACGTTAAGCGAAAGAAAGGACTGACAGAATTGCGGACTTTCGTCGCCGTGGAGCTGGACCCAGTTCAACAGGCACTGGCTCGATGCCTTTTGAATTTTCTCAAACGAGGCATTTACGAAGACGCCGGCAACATCTATAAAGCCAGGCAGTTTGTTTATAATCTCGGCGGCCTTTTCGGGCCTTATGTACCTTGGGCTCTTCGGATAGAAATTAAAGCCCAGCAAATCCGCACCCATATCCATTGCGGCTGCGGCGTCTTCATAGTTGGTAATACCGCAGATTTTAACTTTTACTATCAACATATTTACTATCTATCCGATTGTCTTTTCAATTGCCTGAGAGTTCTATGAGCTTCTCCAGACAAGCCATTGCCTTACCGCTGTCCACGGAGGCTTGTGCCAGAGTTATCGCCGATTCAAAATCATCAGCGAGGCCGCCGACAATTATTGCCGCAGCGGCGTTCAGTATCACAATATCGCGGCGCGCCCCTTTTTCTTTGCCGGTAAGTATATCGCGGACGATAGCGGCGTTGGTTATCGCATCGCCTGTCTTGAGTTCGTCGATGGAGGTTGCGGCGATGCCCAAATCGGCGGGGTCAAGCTCCATTGCGGTAATATCGCCGTCGGTCAACCGGCGGATTTTCGTGATGCCGAGCGTGCTTATTTCGTCCATTCCCTGGCCGTGAACGACCATCGCGCGTCTGGCGCCGAGCATTTTCAGGGTTTCAATCATTCTATCAAGCAGACCCTCGTCGGCCACGCCGATTACCTGGGCGGTGACGCCGGCGGGATTCGCCAGCGGGCCGAGTATGTTAAATGCCGTCCTGAAATCGAGGCTCTTGCGAATGGGCTGAACAAACTTCATTGCCGGATGGAAGGCCGGAGCGAACATAAAGCCGATGTTGGCCTGCTCAATGCACCGCGCCACGACATCGGGGGATGCGTCTATTTTGACGCCGAGCTCGGCCAGGACGTCCGCCGAGCCGCAGAGGCTGGTGATGCCGCGGTTGCCGTGTTTCGCTACGTGAATGCCCGCGCCGGCAGCAATGAGCGCGGCGGTGGTGGAGATATTGAACGTCTTTATGATGGCACCTCCTGTACCACAGGTATCGATGAGGTTATCGATGTCAACCTTTACGCGCACGGCGTGGTCGCGCAGTGACTGGGCAAGGCCGGCAATCTCCGCGGCGGTCGCCCGCTTCATCCGCATTGCGGCCAGGAAAGCGGCAATCTGAACATCGGAGACGTCCCCCTCGAACACGGTGTCCAGAAGCGCCTTGGCCTGGTCGAAGGTAAGGTCGTTACCCTCGAGAATGATTTCGAGGTATTCGGTTATCTTTTTCGTGTCTAATCCCTCACTTTTTGCTTCTTATCAAGTGCGATTGACAGTACGTTCTCGATGATCTTTCCCCCGGCCGGCGTCAGGATGCTCTCGGGGTGAAATTGCGCGCCGAATATCGGAAGCTCTTTGTGCTGAACCGCCATAACGATGCCGTCAAACTCGGCGGTCTGCTCAAGACAATCGGGCAATTTCAGGGCACAAAGACTGTGGTAACGGCCTGCCTGGAGGGGATTTTCCACACCGGCAAATATGCCTGCCTGGTTGTGGGTTACGCGTGAGGGCTTGCCGTGCATGGGCTCCGGCGCGTGGCCGATTTGTCCGCCGAAATACTGCACTATTACCTGATGGCCCAGGCACACGCCGAAGATGGGCAGTTTGTCTTTGAAATAGCCCACAGCCGAAAGCGAGACGCCGGCGGTGTCGGGTGTGCCCGGACCCGGCGAAACCACCAGCAGGTCGGGGCGAAATTCCTCGGCCAATGCTTTAAGCTCCTCAAGGTCGGTGTCGGCACGATAAACCTTGGCTTGGCAATCCCGCTTGCAGAAATCGTCAACGAGGTTGTATGTGAACGAATCGAAGTTGTCGATGAACAAGACTTTTCTGGTTTTTTCTTCCATAAGGTCGTATCCCAATTATTAATCTGCGCGAATCGCCCGCAGACAGGATTTCGCCTTGTGTTCGGTTTCCTCAAACTCGGTCTTTGGGACGCTGTCGTGGACGATGCCGGCGCCGACGCGGATGTAAGCGGTGTGGTCCTTAATCTGCAGGCTTCTTATGGTGATGCAACTGTCGAACTGGCCGTCCACGGTCAGGTACATAACGGCCCCGCCGTAGTAGCCGCGCTTGGTTTTTTCCAGTTGGCGGATTATTTTCATCGCCTCAATCTTGGGAGCGCCGGTAAGCGTTCCCATATTCATCGTGGCAAGATAGGCGCTCAGTGCGTCGAGCCCCGACCCGAGCGTTCCTTTAACATTGCTTACCAGATGCTGGACGGATTCGTATTTTTCCGCGATGAGCAGTTCGGTAACAATTCTGCTTCCCGCCTGGGCCACGCGGGCGATATCGTTTCTGGCCAGGTCGACCAGCATTATATGCTCGGCCAATTCCTTTCGGTCCAGCTTCAGTTCGGCCTCGTATCTGAAATCGGTGTCGGCGTCGATTTTGTCGCCGACCCGGCCCCGCGGTTTTGTGCCGGCTATGGGCCGAATCTCGACGCTGCGCGTGCCGGTTCCGCTGACGCGCAGGTTAAGTTCGGGACTGGAGCCCATCAATATCGTGCTGGGGGTGCTCAGATAGAACATATACGGCGACGGATTCAGTACTCGCAGCCGCTTGTACACGTCCAGCGGCTCATCGGGGCAGGGCTCCATTTTCGTCCTGCTCAGAACGACCTGGAAAATATCGCCGTCCAGAATATGCCGCTTAGCGGTCTTAACCATGTTTTCGTATTCATCCTGGCTGGTATCGGTGGAGGCGGGGGGAATCGGGCCGGCATATTTCTGTCTTTGGGGCACATCAAATCTGGCAAGATTATTGTAGTAGTCGAAACACTCCCGGGCTTCGGTTATGGCGGCCTGGCGGTCGCCGTTGGTTATCATCACGTTTACGACTACGTAGCCCTGACCCTGCTGGTGGTCGACGAGGAAGATGTTGTCGGCAAAGTAGAGCTCATAGTCGGGATTGCCGAGCAGGTCTTCTTTGCTGGGCGGAAGCTTCTCGAACTGGTCTATGAAATCGTAGCTCATGGCTCCGAGCAGGCCGCAGGTTACGCGGAAGGGCTTGCTGGCCAGTTTGAATGCAAATGCGACGGCACGCAGGACGTCCATCTGGTTTGTTGTTTTTAGCCGGGTCTGCTCATCGACCAGTTCCTCGGTGCGTCGGATTTTTCCCGTAATAGCCTCTGTATCGAATTCGACTGATTCACAGAAATCAAAGCGTGCCTTGTCGGCGGATAGATAGTCTATCATCCGCCTGCCGGTCTTGCTCAAGGCCTTGATGGTAAACTCCGCACCCGTTCCGGTAAGATAAAGTGCCGGCTTTGCGGCGCCGAAACTCAGGGCTTTTGTTCCCGCCAAATATTCCCTGGACTCGAACAGGCAGCAGTTTTTGGCCCGGCCATAGTCGCTCAGTTTGGCGAAGAAATCGACCGGCTCGTCCATATCGATTTGCTTGACGATAGGCACGATTTGGCCCGGCTTGGCATTGAGTATTATCTGCCTGTAATCTTCCATCGTTTGAACCTTAAATCGCAATTATTAGCCGCATTCGGGCGTAATTACAAACAAAAAAAGCGGCCTGCTTTTTTCCGGCAGGCCGCCTTAATCTTTCATATATTCAAGTTTCTCTACAGCAAATCACCGCTTGCCCGCCGGATTTTATCCCGCAGGCCACCACCAACAACCGGTATTCTTGCGGCTAATCTGCTCCATGATTATATCATTGTACCAGAAATGTTCATTTCTGTCAAGCCCCATTCTGAAAATAAATTACAGGTGCGTGGCCCTATAATACCGCCTTATTCATCGGCCCGAACCGGATATATCGTCGCCTTGTTCTGATATACCTTCGGCGGCAGCATCTCCGGCGTCGGATTCGCCAGCCTTGCTTCCGTCACGGCCAGCGAGGCTTGCCAGTCGGCCAGGAACATTGCTAACCTGTCTTTCTCCGCCAAAGCATTATCGAGCTTCTCATTAAGCTGGGCCAGCGCTTCCGCCTGGCCGCGGAGCCGCTCGGCGGTTTGTTTTCTGGCCTCGGCGGCCCTCAATTTAATCGTTTCCTCGATGGCCATTTGTTCAAGCTTATCGCTGGTCTCATTGGTTGCAAAACCTTCAGCCCTGCCCTTAGCCTGGAACTCCTCGATTGCCTGTAAGCTCGCACGAATCCCCGCAATCTCCACTTCCGAGGTGCTGAGTATCCTGTTGAATTCGGAGATAGCATCTTCCGCTTCTTTTGCCGAACGATACGGGCTGGTCTTTTTCAACTCGTCGAGCTTGGCCTGGGCAGCTTTGGCTTCCGCCTCTTTCTCAGAGATTTTCTTCTTGGCCTCCGCTATGTTCCCCCGCAGTTCCTCCGCGGTATTCCTGGCAAAGCCCATTCTTTCATTGGCTGTGTTCGTCAACAACTCGACGACCACCTCGGCCATTTTCTTTGCATCATCTTCGCTGACGGCATAAAGGTAATAAAAATAGTCATAGCCCGGCGGAAGCTTGTCCCTGTTGCCGTAGTCTGCATACTTGCTTGACAACAAGAATTCGCGTTGTTTGGGAGATAGGGCTTGTCCTGCGGAGGTTTCGAAAATCCGTTTCATGTCGTCGGGCCTGGATGGGTGGGGCAAGCTTGTCGTGTAGTTTACGAATAATCGGGCCGCGTGAGTGGGTTTGATACTGCTTATCCCCGAATACCCCACCAGGTCGTTGCTTATCTCAAACTTCAGCTTTGTTTCCGGCATTTTCGGTTCGTTGGGTTCCTGGGCCGGTACTGCGGTGCAGGTGCAGGCCAGAATCAGGGCGACAACTAATTGTTGTTTTCTTGGCCTAATCATTTTTGGACTCTCCTTTCTGCAAGAATACGATTTATTGGATTCTCGGTTTTGCCTGGGTTGCGGCGGGTGTTTCGGGGTATTTCTCAACGATATAACGATATTGCTGTTTGGCAATGGATTGAGCATCGGGGTACTCGGCCAACAGCTCGGCCGCGGCTAATAGTCGAGCGGCCCTGCCCACCTCTTCTATTCTGCGCTCCATCTCGGCTATGTTCGGTGCCGCTGCTCTGGGCTCTGTTATCATACGCCGTGAGAGAGAGATACCTGCTGCGATTAGAATGCCTGCCGCGACTGCTGCATATCGACGCCATCTGAAGCGCCCGGCGGCTGTTGTCTGCGGCAGGCCAACGCCCCGTATTTCTTCCAACCCGTCCGCCCATACGACACCGGCAAGCTCCAGCGACCGCCGGAGGCCTTTCAGCACCTTCTGGCAGCGATCGCATTTCGCCAAATGTTCGGCAACCTCCCCTGATTCGCTCGGTGATAGTTCGCCGTCGGCGTAATCAACCAGCAGCTTTTCAATCTGTTCGCAAGACTTCTTCATTATGGTTCAATTCCTCGCTCTATCAGCCTTTTCGCAAGAATCATTCGTCCCTCTCGCAGCCGGCTTCGCACCGCCGAGGCGCTCAGTCCCAGAGTCTGCCCAATCTCTGTTGAATTCAACCCGCAGAAATAACGCAGCGCCAGAACTGTCAGCAGTGAGTCGTCCAGTTCACGCAAAGTCTCGCGCACAATTTCAAGCTCCTCAGCCACGATGGCTTTGGCGTCCGTGCCTGCCGCCTCAACGGTGTTCTCTGTCCGCCGCTTGATAATCTCGGCGGCGCTGCGGCTAAACCGTTTTCTGCGGCGATGGTGCATCAAGCAGCGGTTGACCGTGACTTTTGTCAGCCAGCGAACTACCTCGTCCTGGCTCTTGCCCTTTCGCCGCTGCTTTAGCGCTTTGACCGACACATCCTGCATGGCATCCTCGGCATCGGCCGCGCCCAGGCCCATCCCGGCCGCAACTTGCCGGAGCCGGTCGAGCTCGGCTATGAATATGTCAAAGACGCCCGATTGCGATGACCGGCCACCGGCTCCGGCGCCTGTTTCCCCCACAGAATCCGGGTTTATCTCACTCACAACTCGCGTCCACCTTGAGTCAGCCTCCGTTCATCTATCAATATAATGCGCCGAACCGGTCAAGTGTTGGTGAAAAAATTGGAGTTTTTTTCCGGCCAGGCGCGCGGGGTTGTGATTTTCGAGCAAAATGCCTGGCTCGGCAATCTTGCGTTTTGCAGATGTCTTAATGGGCGCCTGATAAGAAAATGCGAGCGAGAGGATTCGAACCCCTACGGGCTAAGCCCACCAGGACCTAAACCTGGCGCGTCTGCCAATTCCGCCACGCTCGCATCTTGCCTAAATCCTAATACCGAATCTCGAAAGCCAAAACAAACTTGAAGGATTCAAATTCAAGATCCGAAATAGTTTGGCTTTTTGGACATTCGGATTTCGATATTGTTTGGTGCTTCGAATTTTGTGTCTTTCTCTTACGGACTTCTACGTATTATCCTTCGTCGGTGTTTTCCTGCGCCTTTGCATCTGCCTCGGATATTTTTTCGATGCGTTTCTCGGCCTTCTGAAGTATGTCCCGGCAGTGCTTAATCAGGGCCATCCCTTTTTCGTACTGCTGGAGGCTGTCGTGCAGTGGGATTTGGCCCTGCTCAATGCGGGAGACTATGCCGGTAAGCTCCTTGATTGCTTCCTCAAAGCTCATTTTTGCCATAGCGTCTTTTTGGTTTTTGTCTGCCATTTTTTTAGCTTTCGAGTTTGGCTTAATGCTCTTTCCTTTTTACTTTTTTATCACCTTACTTTCAATCAAATTTTCCTCTGCGAGTTCGGTAAGTAATAGATCTCCGATTTCGATATCTTCCGGTTTTCGCACCAGCAAGCCCGTCTTCTTTCTGGTGGTGATGCTGTATCCGCGCTGGAGGACGGATTTTGGATTCAGGCCGGCCAGCAGGTTTTCTTTGGCCGTTAGCTGCATTTGACATTTATTCAGGACCGTTCGGACGGCTGCGGCCGCCCGACTCTGCAAATCAGTCAAATCGAGAGTTTTTCTTGCCAGGAGCCGATGCGGTTCGAGCCTGACAATTTGCTCACAGGCTGCGTGCATTGCGGTTCTTGCGCCGGCGAGCATCTGTTTTATCGAGTCCGTCAGCCTTGAACAGGCCTCATCCAACTGCTGCTGTTTGTTGCGCACCGGCAAAAGCGGGTTTCTGAAAACGGCACTGGCCAGAATCGTCCGTATGCTCTGCCCGGCCAAATCAAGGCGGCCTCTAATCCTGCTGGTCAGTCTGCTTTGCTTGTTCGCCAGGTCGCTCAGGATCTCATACATATCCGGCACGGCAACCACGCCGGCTTTGGTCGGAGTCGAGGCCCTCGCGTCGGCGACCAAATCGGCGATAGTGGTGTCAATCTCGTGGCCTACCGCGCTTATTATGGGTATCATCGAATCGTAAATCGCGCGGGCGAGGACTTCTTCGTTGAAGGCCCACAAGTCCTCCAAGGATCCGCCACCCCGCCCGACAATCAGTACGTCCAGTTTAAGTTGTTTGTTGCGCCTGTTTATGTCCCGCAAGGCCGCCGCGATTTGTTCGGCAGCGCCTTCGCCCTGAACCGGCACCGGGTACAGAAACATCGCGGCGCAGGGCCAGCGGTTATGAATACTGTCTGTTATGTCGTGCACGGCTGCGCCTGATTCGCTGGTAAGTATCCCGATTCTTAGCGGATATGTCGGCAGCGGCTTTTTGTGCGCCTCATCGAAGAGTCCCTGCGCCTCAAGCCGCTTGACCATTTGCTCGAAGGCCAATTGCAACGCCCCCACGCCGGCGGGCTTCATTGTCTCGACGTAGAACTGGTACTTGCCCTGCGGGGCGTAAACATCGATATAGCCGGCGGCCAGGACGGCGAGGCCGTTTTCCGGCTCGAATTTGACCTTGCTGAACGAGCTACGCCACATAACGCACGGCAGTTGTGAGTATTCGTCCTTGAGCGAAAAATAGCAGTGGCCGCTGTGGTGCAGTTTCCAGTCGGTTATCTGGCCGGTAATGGTCAGGCGGCCGGGCAGGTTATTCTCCAGAATCTCTTTGATTAGCGAGTTAATCTGGCTGACCGTATATATCTTGGTTCTGTCTACCATTTCAACGCCAATTATAGGCTGCCGGGGCGAATTATCAATCTCTACACAATAACAAGAAAGGCTCCAAGGGCGATGGGGTGTTCCTGGGCAACGGCACGGGCGACGAATTGGGTCGGTTTGGTCCCCGGCTTGAGGATTTCGAGAAGCTCACCCGCAGGGATCTGCGCTTCGCTTCGAGTTTGGCGCGGCTTCGCCAGCCCGGCTTGGTGGAGCACTTCGCCGGGGCAAGGACGTTCTGTTTGGTCCCCGGTCTGAGGATTTCGAGAAGCTCACCCGTAGGGATCTGCGCTTCGCTTCGAGTTTGACCCGGCTTCGCCATCCCGGCTTCGCGGAGCACTTCGCTGTGGCAAGGAGGCTTCGCCGCGACAGGTTGGCTTTGTTTGGCTTTGTTTTTCGCGAGTCTGAAGTCGTGGTTCATTTTCGTAAGCCTTTGTCGAATAAGAGGTTTTGAATCCGCCGGAGGCGGACAAGATTGGGTTTGTTTTGCATAAAAGGGTGAATTTGTAGAGGATATTCGACAAGTGTAGAGGGCTGTGGCCCGTATCCCGCCAAAAGGACCCGCCAAACAAACGGCGGGCAAGCGGCGGGCAAGCTCGTATATCGTATTGCGTATATCGTATTTCGTATTGCGTATTTCACGGTTGTTGAGCATTCGCTAATCCACAGGATGCCTGACGGCACGATTATATTTGGCGTGTATCTGCTGATACAAAAACGTGCGGTGCCCCGCCTCCGGCGGGCAAGTCTGACGCCCCGCAAGGGAAGGGACAAGCCCGCCAGAAGGACGGCGGGTAAACTCGTCGGCTGTCGCTCGTCGCTCGCTAAAGCCGCCAAATCCGCCTGCGGCGGGCAACAGGTGGGAATTATACACGATTTTGGGGGGGAAGTAAAGGAAGAAGTTGGATTGGCCAGCGAGAGCACAGAGAACAGAAAGGTGTTCAGTCAGCTTGGCGTACTCGGCACAAGCCGCTCGTAGAGCGAGCTTTGTCGCGGGCTTTTGGCTTGGTCGGCTGAAGGGTCGCGGGCGCTATTCATATGTTCAATAAACGATTGTTTGCAGTAAGTATTGTTAAATCGGGTGGCTTAAAATCACGGTCATCTGTAACCAGAATCAGTTGTTCATGTTTACAGATTCTGTGAAACATCTGGTCGTTAAAATCTGAGTCCCCCTTCTCAAATTCTGTAAGCAGTGCATCAACATCTATGCGGGCAAAAGTCGAATCACAACGTTGGCATTGTTTAATGATGCGTTTTGCATTAACTGCAATGTCTTTGGCAATTGTGACAAAGGCTGGACTGTTTCTGAAATCTTTGAATCTGTCACTTGCTGAAGCCGACTGCTTGTGCTCCCATCGTGCATAAGCATTAATGAATTCGGATATAATAAGGACATCTATATATACGGTGCATCCGGCGGTTTGCATGTCACGTACAGCTCTTGAATAAATGGATGCGCGTTTTCGTTTGAGAGTTATTGGCCCATAAACCGATAACCAGATATTTGCGTCCAAGAAAAGTCTATCGTTCTTCGAAAAAAGATATGATCCTATGTCCCTAATATTACTCATCGTCATGTCCCAGTATTTCGTCAGTGGCAGAATGAAAGCGCTCAGGGTCTTTGAAGTACTCCTTGGCGCGTTCAACGGAACGTTTGAGTGTTTCTAGATCCTGTGGACTTGCATCGACAACTACCAGCCTTTTCTTCAACTCGTCATCCTTGAATTTATCATATAATTGTCCAATTGCAGCATTAAGAAAAAGCGAAGTTAGATCCTCTATTCCCTTAAAAGATATCTCAATGTTCTTGCCTTCCTGCAGCGCCCTAAAAATCGCATCGTACACTTTTTGTCCATCTTCTGCAGCAACGCAAATGTTATTCCCGATGGTCGAGACGATATTAATTCTTTCCGTGGCGTTCACAGTACCTTCCTTTCTTTCACTTTAGAAAACATCCGACGAGTCAATCTCTGAGGTAAGACAATAAGAACTTTTATCTGCCGTGTCAATATCAATAGTCACCACTGTTCCTGGAAAGGCTCCAGAGAGGGTAGCGGTTGAGACTTTTCCTTTCGATAATTCCCAATATCCCGCGCTTGACACAATAATTAATCGTCCTTTGTTAAGTTTAATGAATTCCTGGATCAATTGAAGCCCAAGACCACCAGATCTGCCTCGGCGGGTAGTCTTACCACTCATTGCCCAGATGATAGCAAGTCCGGCTGGCAACTTCCTTTGCAGGTTTTTATAGATGTTTCCATCGATTCCAATTCCCAAATCTGTAATGGTAAAAAGCAGACGCTGCTGTTTCGGGAAAAACTGGCCACAAGTAAAGATACCGTGTTCGGTATATGAATGTTCAATGGCATTCGAAAACACCTCAAATAAACTCTCGCGGAATCTTTTGAGCAATGCAGGGGTCATTGCTGGGAGTCCTAAACTGCCGGACCTGAAATATCTAATGACATATTGTTGAAAATCTTCATGTACTTTCCCGACCGTTTCAAATCGCCGATACTCAATGGTCGTTCCATAGCTGTCAGGTTTTTCAGCCACGCCAAACTGGGAAAGAAAATGATTCTTCCTCAAGACGCTTGTTACCATTGTAGAAATACTAGTAATGCGGACGGGGATGTTCTCCGTTTTTCTTCTGTAAAGAATGGCTCCAAGTGGAGCGCACATATTAGCATCAATCCAATTTGATATATTTATTTCATAGTGCTCGGGTGCAATTTGATTATCCAGGTCCAGGATACTTTGAAAACCATTAAAACCTGTTTTAATTTGTCCAAGAGTCAGGGGCATTTAGCTAATCCCGATAGTTTTCAGTTCCAGTTGACTCATTGGCATATGTATCGTGCGCTCTTACCATACGTCTGTGGTTAAATGAAACTTTCTGTTTTTTGTTTGCAAATACGTTTGGTCAGTCGCTGTTATACTTTCATCGTCCCAGCCAGGTACATAAGATGTGTTCGGCGAAGCCATACGAGACCGTGACAAGGGACCATATCCCGAGGAAACAGGCAAGCGTTTTATGCCTAAATCTACAATCCAAAAATCCGTTTAATCCCTGGAAATCTGTGGTTGAAAAACTCTCTGTGTTCAGCTCGGAGCCTATATATACACTTTGTCGATCAATCTTGGGAAGGCGATGCACTGGCGGATGTGCTTTTCGCCGGTTATCCAAGCGACGGTTGTTTCGGCGCCGAGGCCAAATCCGCCAAACGACGAGGCAGACAAGTAACGTAGCGCGCAAGGTCGTGACTCGCCATTTACCTGTTCACTCATCCACTAACCCGTATCTCGTATCCAGCCGAACGACTTGGCGGGGAAGCTCGTGACTGGCCTAAAGACGTCCCGATCACGCATTCAGGGAGAGAAAATAACACGACAGGAGGGAAAAGGCAAGGGGAAAAGCCATTTATTATTTACTATTTGGTATTTTTGAGATTGCCGGGCTGCGCTCGCAATGACAGGGTCGGGATGGCCCCCGGTTTGCAGGTGCGCAGGAGTGCACCCTGGGGGCAGGCGGCGGCTGAAAAGGAAAAAGGGCTGTCGGCTTGATGCCGGCAGCCCTTTGGCTTGCATAATCTATGGCCCACCCAGGCCATTAACCGTGATTACAGCCTGGTGCCTAATCCAATGGTTCGGTAAAATCCACCAGCCACCAATCGGCCCAGAAGGCAAAGTCGCGCCAGTTAACTATGTTGTCGAAGTCGTAGTCCACTATGGGTGGAGGGTCTGGCTTTTTGGTGGTCAGCTCGAAGGCGAGGTCCCAGGAGACGCCGTCCGGGTACTCTACGGGCTGGCCGGTACGCCACTTGTCGCCGACGAACGGCGGCCAATTGCCGTCGTCCAGGCTGAAGATGCGCACGGCATCATCGTTGAAGAAGTGCGGACGGGTCTTGCAGCCCCAGGGATGTTCCGGGTTCACACCGGACTCGTAAATCGCCGCGATGCTGAGCCAGTAAATCGTCCCGTGGCCGGTGGTGTCGGGCTTCTGATAGAACCAGACATCCTGCGGCAGGTCGCAGTAGTACTGGAAGCAGGAATCCTGCACGATGGGCGGGGCCCCGGCCACCTGGCGGGGATCCTTGTCGTAGCCGACAAACTCGACCTGGCAGTCATAGCATACGTATTCCCAAATCATCTCGCCGGGGTGACTGAAGGAGGTGGGGTCGTCCGCGTCTTCGGGGACATCCGTCCAGATGCCGAAGTGGAACCCAATTGGCGCCACCGGCGGCTCGTTGGAGTCGGTCCAGCCCAAGTGCGAACCCCACCAGTGGATATCCGTGACCGGTCGCTGGTCCTTACAATGCCAATCGTCGGCCATCAGCGGCGGCCAGTAGCGGACGGACTGCTCATCCCAGCCGAGGAATCGGCCCGGGGCGATCCTTTTCGGCGGCTGCGTCCACTTGCGGGGACCGATGGCCTTGACGGGCTTGGGAGTAACGGTCAGGTCGTACCAATAGTTCCACGCCCTGGGGATAGTGGAGCCCGGGGGTGGGACAGCCGTGCCGCCGAGCCAGAAGGTGTTCTCGTCAAAGATCAATTCAATGACCTGGGTGATGTCAAAGCCCGGGTTGTTCATATAGCTGGTGGCCACCGGGTTGGCCGCAGTTACGCCGGGAATTGAGGTGTCGATGGTGATGGTGGTGGCAATGCCGCAGGGCAGCACTGCCGGGACGTCCCAATACCAGGCGCGGATGAAACCGTTGACGTCCTTCATTCCGAACGAGACGACGGTGATACAGGGGTCGCACGGCGGCAACACGGTGACAGTTATTATGCTGTTGGTGAGGTCCGGGTCGCTGGGGTATTTAAGTTTCCACGCCGCAGCGTAAGGCCCCGCCGGCATCGAGGGCCCGGCCCAGGTCATCACCAGTCCCGGCGATGGAGGCTGGCAGACATCGGGACAGGGGTCACCGGGGTAGGCATATAAATTAGGCTCTAAATACATGTTCTGGGGATAGGGTTCCATATCCGGGTCCCGGTAGCGGTCCCACTGCAACATGTAATCGGCCCAGTTAGCCTCGTCCACAGGACGTACAAGACTGTCCCGCAAAACATCGAGCCATTGGTCGAAGCTGTCGATCACGATATGGGGAGGCGGAGGCGTTGTAATTGCAAAGGCCATGTCAATCGACTCGCCATGATAGGGGTGCTCGGCGGGGTACCTCAGCTCCCGCCAGGCGCCGGAGGTATCAAGATAAGCGGCATCGTCGTTCCAGTGCTTTGAGGACACCTTCCAGCCGAACTCGCCTGCATCGCTCTTGACATAGACATCGAGCCAGTAGATTACGGGACTGGTGCCTGTGCCGAGCTGCTTAAACGCGACGTCCCGCTTGATGTAGACGTCATAGCGCCATATCTGATGGTCGCCGGCGGGGGTCAGGTCGGCTTTGTAGGTGTCCCACCACCATTCGTACTCGTCGCCCAGGTCAACGACGAGGACTTCCTTAAAGTCTCCCGCAAAGAAATCCTTTTCCCACAATACGGCGCCCGGCATACTATAGCTGCAGGGGTCAGCAGGATTGGCGGGGATATCCTTGTGGATGCTCAGGTGAATGAGCGTGATTTTGCCCTTTACGTCATTTTTCCAGGAACCCCAAATGTGAACATCGGTAATATAGCCGGTGGTGGTGCATTTGAAATCATCGGCCAAGGTGCGGTTGAATCCGTCGTTGCGGTCGCAACGAATGTCAATGCCATTGCGGGTCTTGTCGGGTGGCTGACGCCACTTGACCCTGGCCCCTTCAGCCGGTGAAACCACCAACGCGCCAAGCAAGGCCACAACAATCCAAAGAATGAACAATTTCGATTTTAAGTTTCTCATAGTCAAGTCCTCCAAGAAAATGTACTCAATGAAGAATTACCAAATTGCAGGATAACGTTTAACTTGAATTTTCTCATCCAAAATCCTCCGATAAGAACCAAATTTGTTCCCAAGCAGAAAAGCTTGCCCGTTTATAAGCTGTGAGGCTATTTCAACGTTGGCTGCGGGCGCGGTACAGGAAGCCGCCGCCTGCCTGCGGAGTGTCTGCAGGCGCCGACAGCAATACGCGGCGAGCCGCGCGATTGCGAAACGCTGCCGGCAGTGGTGTGTTCTCTTCCAGAGAAGAACTGGAACAGAGGCAAGAGCATTTTGGCCACTCCTTACCAAATCCGTGCCTATAACCGTCAAAGCCAAAACTACCACAATGCCGCGGCAGTATCAAGCGAAAATTTAGCAAAATAAGAAAAAAGTGCTAAAATTGGAGGGGATAAAGGGCCGTTCTCAGGATAGTACAGGCGTTCCAAAGGCGCTGATGGACTGCGAGTTTGCGCCCGGCGCAAATCATTAGTCTCAACAGCAGAAAAAGGGCCGTAAGCTTGACGCTTACGGCCCTTTGGCATCGCCAGATAAAATATGTATTTGCCTGAGCTACAGGGTGCCTCTGAGCCACTGAGAGGCGAGGATAGCAAGGTCCCTAAAATCGACCTTGCCGTCTCCGTTGAGGTCCGCGTCGCGGACGCAGTTGCAGGAGATGTTGACGGTTCCATCCGGATTGGCGATTGAGATTTCGTCACAGAACTCACAGGCAGGGCAGTCGCCGGTGCAAGTCGGCTGTACGGGCTCGCCGCCAGTCTCAACCCTAATCGCAGCGGTTGTTATACCGGCGTAGTCCTGCAGTTGGCTGCCGGGGCAGCCTTCGAATTCGATCTGATAGGTTATATCGAAAAAGCTGTCCACGGCGAAGTCGCCGCTGGGCAGCTTAACGAGAGTAGTGTGCCCGGGGCTGGGCAGGCCCAGGTCGGTGCCGGCTCTGAATCGGAGCGTGCAAAAGTCCGGGTCTCCGAAGAGCTCGCCCTGCAGTTGGAACATATCGGTGGCGAAGGTCTGTACCGGGTCGCCGGGATTGCGTGGGCCGGTATGAAGCTCCCCGGTCAGCGGCATCGCGATGAAGCGATTGAATCCCTCAAGCTCTCCCGTGCCTCTGACCTGCCACTGCAGGTCGGCTTCGAAAGTGCTTCTGTCTCCGCCGAGGCTGCCACCGGGGCGGCTGACCACATTGAAGAAACCGCCGAGAGGCCCGTCGAGCTCGATGGTGGTTTCCGGCGGCAGGCCGTCGATTATCAGGTAAACTTCGTCGGGGCTGGTATATTCACATCCCTGGGGCGGCATATCAACGGTGCCGCTGCCGTTATCGGGGACCACGCAGTTGAAGCCGGGATCAGTGGAGATGTCCACGTGACATTCCTCGGCGCCGCGGCAGTTGCAGTTCGGTACGGTGATGCGGCCGGTGTTGGGGTCAAAGTTGACAGAGGTGGGCTGACATTGTTCGGCACCGGGGCAGGCGGCTGCTTTACATGCGCTGCCGTCCTCGGTCGGCTCGCAGTCCACGGGCGCGCAGTCACAGCTTATATCCAGGGTTCCGTCGCCCTTGACGACTATGGTGTCATCGCAGGCAAAGCTCGGCGGGCAGTCGCCTATGCACGTCGGCTGGACAGGCCCGCCGCCGGTCTCCACGCGGATGGTCGCCGTCGTTGTACCCGAGTAGTCCTCCAATTGGCTGCCTGCGCAGCCTGCAAACTCAATCTGATACGTGATGTCGAAAAAGCTGTCGACCGCGAAATCCCCGTTAGGCAGCTCAACGAGCGTGGTCTGGCCGGGGCTGGGCAGGCCCAGGTCGGCGCCGGCCCGGAATCGAAGGGTGCAGAAGTCGGGGTCTCCGAACAGCTCTCCCTGCAAGAGGTACATATGCGTGGCGAAGGTCTGGACGGGGTCGCCGGGATTGCGTGGGGCGGTGTGCAGCTCTCCGCTGAGCGGCATCCAAAGATGGCGATTGAAACCTGCGAGGCTGCCAGTACCCCTGACGTCCCACGATAATGTAGCATCGAAGGTTATCTTTTCACCGCCCAGAGTTCCGCCGGGTGTCTTGACGATATTGGTGAACTCATACAGCGGCCCATCAAGCTCAATGGTGGTTCCCGCCGGAAGACCATCGATTATCTTGTAGACTTCCGTGGGGCTGGTGTATTCACAGCCCTGTGGGGGCAGGTCTGCGGTGCCGGCGCCGTTATCGGGGACGATACAATTGAAGCCGGGGGCGCCGGAGACGTCAACACGACATCCATCCGGGCCGCGGCAGTTGCAGTCAATGACGGTGACCCAGCCGGTGCACGGGTCGAAGTTGACCAGTGTGGGGACACATTCGCTGGGGACCGGGCAGCCTGAGGTTCTGCAGGCCAGGCCGTCGGGCATCGGTGCACACTCTTCGAAACCGGTCTCTATCCGAATTGTCGCGGTTGTTGTACCGGCGTAGTCGTCCAGTTGGCTGCCGGCGCAGCCTTCAAACTCAATCTGGTAGGTAATATCAAAGAAGCTGTCCACGTCGAAATTGCCGGTCGGGAGCTCTGTGAGAGTCGTATGGCCCGGACTGGGCAGGCCGTAGTCGGTACCCCAGGTAATACGAAAAGTACAGAAATCGGGGTCTCCAAGGATCTCGCCCTGGAGACGGAAAAAATCAGTAGCGAAGGCCTGCACGGGGTCGCCCGGGTTTCGCGGCCCGGTATGGACCTCGGCAAAAACCGGCACCCAAAGGCGCCGGTTGAAGCCCTCGAGTGACCCTGTGCCGGTGACGGTCAAATCCAGCGTCGCCTCGAAGCAGTGGCCGTGCCCGCCGAGGCTGCCGCCGGCCGTCTCGCACTCGCACGGGTCGAGCGGTATCGAGCACGACACGCAAAGAGAAGGGCCGGAGCAGCAGACAAAGTCCATCAGGACGCCCTCCATCTCTATCGTGGTATCGGGCGGCAGCCCTTCGATGATCCTGAACACATCATCGGGGCTGGTGTGCTGACAGCCTGCCGGCGGGAGGGTAACAGTGCCCGAGCCGTTATCCGGCACGACACACGGTGTGCCGGCAACCGCCGGAATCGTCAAGCCGAGAAGCCAGACTGCAAGTGCGCACACAGTTCCTAATTTTACCTTTGTCTTTCGCATCTTAAATCCTCCTGCAAAAAGCGTTCTGTACACAAGGGGCGGCAAAAACCGCTGAAACAGCAAGCAAACACTTCCTGATGTGCTCCTTGCTGAGCCACCCGCAGAGACAACGTTGTTGAGTATACTACATTCCCCGGCAGAATCAACAAAAAACTTAGCAGTATAGGGTAAATATGTCCTGTGCCGCGCGGCAGACATGCATCTTGCCAGCACCGACGAGAAATCTAAGTGAACGGAGAGTAAATTCGTAGCCAGCCGAATTAGGGCCCGGTGTGCGCCAGGTCTTCTCACGCGGAGTTATTATCGGTACTTATCCTCAATTTGGAGGCTTTCGTTGGGGATTCATCTTGCTTCTGGCACAATTTGCTTGATTTTTGCGTTCCAATCTGGTATATTACAGGCGTCTGTGGCAAATAGGTTTGGGGGCACAGACACGATACCAACTATTTGGGGAGAAAAAATGAATCCTTGGCTTGAAACGATAGGCGTCATTTTGGTGGCCGTTTTGGGCATCCTTCTCGGCAGGGCGTTTTCGGGTTTGCGAAAACGCTGGTGGGCGCTCGGCTACTTCATTCCCGCGGCGCTTATCGCCATGCTGATAGTGGGTGGATGGCCATATTCGCTGGCTTTTGTGCCGCCGTTTTTTTGGATAGCAACGGGACGGATTAAATTCGTCATTTTATCGCTGGCCATTACGATGGGCCTGACGACGCCGCTGTCGCGTCTGCCGCGCAGGTGTGAAAAACTCATAATTTGTATCTTGATGACTGTGATTGTGGCCTGGTTTTCGGTTGCGCCTTTTCTTGTTCCCGCCCTTATCAGAAACAAGCTTGCGAGTCTCGAAACCAGAGTTAATCCTAACGGCATTTGTTTTCAAAGCACAGAATACACTTGCGGCCCGGCGGCGGCGGTAACGGCCCTGAGAAAATTGGGCTTGCCGGCCGAGGAAGGAGAGATAGCCGTGCTTTCTCACTCAAGCCCCGTTACCGGCACTCTTCCGGTATCCCTTTATAAGGCGCTTCAGAATCGCTACGCCGCCGAGGGTCTGAAGTGTCAGTATCGTCACTTTGACTCGCTGGCTCAGCTTAGGGACGCCGGTGTTACGTTAGCGGTGGTGAGGGATGCATTTCTGTCGGACCACTGCGTAGCTGTTCTTGAAGTCTCGGACTGGATGGTTGTCCTTGCCGACCCTGTCTTGGGCAGGCAGTTGATGTCTCACGAGCAATTCGAGAAAATCTGGCGGTTTTCCGGCATCGTTCTGGAGCGGGGCGCCTCCCGGAGCATTTGACATCACATACTGCCGGCGGGGGTTCGTTAATGGCTTTCGAATTCCTGCTTCCATAATTGCGCCAAGCCCGTCGTCCGCAGACAAGAAAAAAAGGGCTGCGAGCTTCTGGCTCGCAGCCCCTATGCAGGCGCACATTTTAGCCTGTCACCGTTTGGCTAAGGGCTGCTGCTTTTTAGCCACTCATTTGCCAGCTTTGCGAAGTCCTTGAAATCCACGGCGCCATCATTGTTCAGGTCCGAAATCAGGTCGTTGGGACCTGGCCTGTTTGTGGTTAACTCAAAGGCCATATCCCAGGAAACGCCCGCGGGGAATTCGATGGGCGTGCCCGCCTTCCACCAGGCGCCAAAGCCTGGCGGCCAAGTGGGCGGAGAATAACCGACCGGCCAGTCGAACGGCTGATACTCAACATCAAAGATTGCCACGGCGTCGTCATTCCAACTGGGCTTGCGGGTCTTCCAGCCCCACTGGTATGGCGTCCACGGCTGGGTTGGACCGTAGATCGCAGAGATGCTTAACCAGTACACAGTCCCGCGAGGGTCGGGGTCCCAGGGGGCGCAGGGGTCCTGATAGAACCACTCATCCTCAGAAAGCAACTGGTTGAACTGGAAGCACGTCTCCTTGGGCAGATTCGGGTCCATGCCGGGGAAGGTGTCGTAGCCGGCAAAGCTCCATACATAGTTATCGCAGTAATTCTCCCATATAAGCATACCCGGGTGACTGAATGGCACGCAGGGGTCCATACCGACCGGCACATCCGACCAGATGCCGATATGGAAGGCCTGCGGCAGCACTGGCGGCGCGGTAGGCTGAGTCCACCAGAAGAATGAGCCCCACCAGTGGATGTCGGTGATGGGCCGGTTGTCCGTGCACAGCCAGTCGTCGGCCACTATCGGCCTCCAGTTGTAATTGGAGTACTCATTCCAGCCGAGCAGAATATTCGGCTGATTTGCGTCCTGGACCAGCGGCCGCTGGCCCCACTTGACGTAGTACTTGGAGGAAAGGCCTCCGGTGACGGGCGGGACCTTGGTGGCGACAATCAAGTTGTACCAATAGTTCCAGGATGCGGCAATCCCTGAGCCCGGTGCGGGCGCCTGAGTGGCGCCGACGAATACGTTATCCTCGTCAAAGATGAAGTTCTTTATATTTGTTATGTCGAAGAATGGGTTGTTAGAGTAACTGCTGGCTGTTGGCGTAGCAGCATTGAGGCCGGTCTGGCTCAGGTCGATAGTGATGGTAGTGCCGCCCTGGCCGAACGCCGGGCTGCATTGAATCATCCCTGGGGGCGGCGGTCCCGGATTAGGTGCGACCCTCCAGTACCAGCCGCGCTGCCTGCCGGCAGCATCCTCGAGACCCAGCGAGACAACCCGCATCCCGCAGGGCGGCCCAACCGTTACGGTTACTGTGCAGTTGGATAAATCGGGGTCCTTGTCGTATTCGTATTTCCAGGCGCCGGCGTAATTGCCATCCGTTGCACACGGGTCGCCCCATACCATCACCAGGCCCGCACCGCTCGGCGGCTTGTTACTTTCGTAAACATACAAATCGGGCGTGACAAATTCGGTATCAGGGTAAGGCTCGCCCTCCTCAAGGTTTTCGTCGAAGTCGAGCAAGTACTGCTGTCCCTCTTGCTGGCCCATGGGCTGGACGTTGCCGCTGCCCAGGGTCTCCTCCCAGTCCTCCAAAGAAATAAGTGCGAATTGCGGGTTGACCGGCTTTGGGGGCGACCAGAGGAGCTGGCCGCACGGCATTAGCAGTGCGCCGTAAAGAAGCTGTGCGAGCAGCGGCTGGTCATCTGTGGGGTAGAAACCATCATAACCGCACGGCGGCGATTTGTCGGGACTTTCCTGCCAGGGGTATTGTTCGAACTGCATCAATGCCAGCAGGTTGGGATAGTTGGGTCCGGGAATGTAAAGCGTGTATGTCTGTGCGGGGTCGTCCACGTTGGTGAACACTACCCTCAAGGAAGGATTGATATAGTCGTATTGAAAGGTCCCGCCGGTTTCGGTTTCGGCGCTTAAGGTCATCTGGCCGGGTGAAGGCACCTCAAGCTGTATGCAGACATCGAAGAATGACTCAACCGCGCCTTTGTCGTACGTGACTCTGATGGGCTCCGTGCTCACCAGATTCAGCGCCACCATCTCGACCTGAACCTCGCACGGGTCGGGGCCAGGCAGGAATACGCCTTTTTTTCTCTCAACGATGGTGTCTGCGCCGCCAAAGGCGGGTTCCGCCGGCTCGCCCTCACAATAGATGATGCCATCAAAGGGGTCTGAGCCGGGCCCGAAGAATTCTACCTCAATGGGCGGCAGGACCCCCGTACTGAAGTCGATTACAGAGCCTTTTTCGGTGATCCAACATTCGGAACCGGATGTGACGATTTTGCCGGGCAGGTCGTACACGATGTTCAGGCGGGGGCTGTAATTAGCCTCCAGAGGCTGCTCTTTGCTGTAGAAAGCATTCCACACATTATCCGGTTCGCCCTCCATTATCAGGGCGGCGCTATAAAGGGGGATGCCGCCGGCATAGGCGTACTCTACATCCGCGGTGACGTTCCAGTAAGTCCAGCCCGGCCAGAAATTAGAGGTGACGCTGTCGGTTGGCGCCGGATTGTACGACCATGCGAATCCCGGCGGATTAGCCCATGTGGCCGTTTCTTCATCCCAGACGATTTCGGGCGGCACACTGTACGCAGCTATTGTTCTTTTGAGAGCGGCCGGTTCGCTCTGCTGAGAATAAAGGCACAGTTGTGCGTGGGTAATCGCCGCGCCGGGCGGAAGCTCAGGGAGCTGGAACCTGAGAAAAGTCCGGCAGGCGCCCCCAAGACCTTCGATTGTGTCACCGGCGTACAGAAAAGGTGAGCCGCCGTGGGGGCCGGTATCAGGCTCGTCCACGTAGGTGTCGTCCGTGGGAAAGGCCTGAGCGTACCCCTGTGTCGAACCGCGGGCCGGTGCGGACAAGGTCGCCAGCGCTACGAGCATTACTACTAAAGTTAACTTCAAGCATTTCATAACTAAGTCCTCCAAAAATAAAGTTCGAAAAAAGAATCCTCGCCGTCTATAATTCTCTTTGGCTCAAAGCCGCAAGCGATCCCTTAACCGTTCGGTATCCACCTTGCGAAAGGGCGCGGTGTGCAATAGGTTGTACAGCAGGCGGAAGTACGAATAAACGAACGCACTTTTTGCTCGCCAGAGAACTATCTGCATAGCAAAGTGTCCTCCTCTAATCAGAGGGACGGCAAAGCGAAACCCCAAACCGCCCTGCTCTGCAGCACTATACATTTTTGTAGATTATATTCAAATTAGCACATTTGCGCGGCGGAATCAAGCAAAAACTCAATGGAATCCAACAAAATCCTATCACTGCCGGTGTAGTCTCTGGTTAGAAACCTCGGCTTTGGCGGATTTGGTTTTGCCCCTGGCGGGAGGATGGTGGGCGTGGGGCCAAAATCGGCTTTTTTACGTGATTCGTTTTCTGTAAATCCGCGTTTGCAAGGCGTTTTTCCAGGCGGTCCAGTCGGAATCGCCGGGCTCATTCTCAATTGCCGCGGTTACCTGGCCTATCTTGGCGTCCAAATCGTCGATGTAATAGACCATAAAGGCTTCGGAGGTCGCCGGCAGCTTCGGCGAGCCGAACTCATATTCGCCGTGATGCGACAATATGATATGCCCGAGGGCGTCCATTATCGTCTGCTCAATCTTTATTCCTTTTGTTCCGAGTGCCTCAGTCTTGTTATTTACCAGGAGCAGACTCTGGACAATATGGCCCAGCAACTGGCCGGAATCGGTATAGGAAAAGGCCATGTCATACGAAAGCTCCCGGGTTTTGCCGATGTCGTGCAGAAAAACGCCGGCCAGAACCAGGTCGGCCTGGACATTCGGATAGAACGGCAATATCGCAGCCGCCACCCTCAGCATATTGTGGGTATGCTCCAGCAGCCCGCCGAGATAATTGTGATGGAGCGTTGTTCCGCCTGGAGCGTTGCGGAATTTCTCCATCAACTCATTATCGGCCAGGAATTCTGCTGTCAGCGCCTTTAACTGCGGGTTTTTTATTTGCCCGACAATACCTTTTACCTGCTCAAACATCTGCCTGGTGTCTTTTTGCGTTCGCGCCAGAAAATCATCGAGGCTGACTTTGCCGGCATCTACGACGCTGACATTATTCACGACTATTTGCAGGTTGTTTTGGTACAGCTCGCTTCTTCCTTCTATGTGAACAAAGCCCGGCTTGGGCAGCGCTTTGTAGAGGCCCTCAGTGGCCTGCCACATGCGTCCGTTCAACTGGCCGGTGCGGTCCGACAGGAACATTGCGATATACAAATCGCCTCGCGTGGTGCTTCGCAGAATCGGCTCCCTGACCATATAGATATCATTGATTGTCTCGCCCGCCTCGATTTCATTGACGAATTTATGGGCCATCTTCAACTCCATTAAAATAACGTTTTTCAAGTTAGATATGGTTTGCCAAATCATATAGGCCAGTCCTCTTTTATGCAAGCGGCGTTAAAAATTCACCAATTACTCAATGATAACTCCAGGGGGCAGGCGGCGATTCGGGATTGGTCGACTATTAGCTGAATCCGTGCCGACCGCTCTTGTACAGCGAATGCAGGGCGGTATTGTCGGCGGCAGCGGCAAGAGTCGAAGGTGGGAGGTATTCTGTCAGGAACGGCCGTGCCAGTCAACGGTGACGGCTGTAATATTGTCATAGCCGCCAGCGGCGTTGGCGGCAGTTATGAGCGCTTCGGAAGCGGAAGCGGCATCCTGGCGGTTTCGCAATATTTCGGCAATGTCAGCGTCAGAGACCATTGCCGTCAGGCCGTCGGTGCACAACAGAAAGCGGTCGTTATTGCCAAGGATGAACGAGCGCACATAGGGTTCAACTTCTTCTTCCATGCCGACGTAACCGGTGATTTCGGCAGCGGCGGCATGGTCTTGAGCCTCTTCGGGCTTGATTTTGCCTTCGCTTAAGAGCTCAGATACTACCGAGTGGTCCTTTGTGAGCTGCGTAAGGCGGCCTGCGCGAAAACGATATATCCTGCTGTCACCGAGGTTGGCTGTGTATGCGCGGCCATCCTTCAGCAGCAGAATAACAAGGGTAGCACCCATTCCCCTGTAACCTGTTTCGCTGGCTCCCTCCAGACGGAGCTGTCTGTTCTGCTCGGCAATGGTTTTTTTCAATAAGGCCCGTATGGTCCTCGGCGTGACGGATTTGAGCTCGCCGAGCCTGGTTTCAATCATTACCGGCAAGTCTTCGGCGACCATGTTTGCGGCAAGCGCCCCTCCCCGATGGCCCCCCATTCCATCCGAAACCAAAAACAGCCCCAACTCGGGCTCAACCAGAAAGGCGTCCTGATTTTCGCTTCTGACGCTGCCGGTGTCGGTGGCAGCGCCCCAGCTAAAAGGCAGGTGGAGAATTAGAGTATGTGCGGATTGGTTTGGCATTTTGAGATCCTTCTCTTTTGCAATTTGTCAAATCAAGCCCTGTTTACACCAGGGGCAATAGCTCCAGAAATCGGAGTCGACCGACCAGCCGCACTTAGCGCACACTTCGGGGAAGGTACTGACGCGCCAGGGTCGCCGCACCTTGCGGCGGCACCAGGGACAATAGCGCATGAATCGCATCAGTTTTTCGCCGCAGTGTCTGCACCTGGCATTATAGCGAACGCCCGGCGAACGGCCGGTACTTGGTGAATCGAAGCCAGGCCCGTAACACCAGGGGCAGAAACGCCATTCGGGCAGCACGCCTTTATGGCAGCGCCGGCAAATGTGGCTGAACCGGCCGGCGCCGTCGAAGCGGTTGCGGTCAGTGCCGCACCAGGGACACAGCAGCATACTCTCGGCGACAGGCTCACCGCATTTGGCGCATCGGGAAAGGCCGGGAAATACCTTGCCGTACCGTGCGGCAAACGCCTCGCGCCTTATTTGGCGCCAGTCGGGCTTTTTCTTGTCATCCGGTTTTAGGGCCAGGCCCTTGTGGATACCCTTGGGAGTTGCCTGGAGCAAAGCGGCGAGCATTTGTTCGGCGTCGGCGAAACGCTTCTCGGGGTCAACGGCCAGGGACTTGCGTATGAGTTTTACCATGGCCAGACTGGTACGCTCGCGCAAACGTTTATGGCCTTTGAAAGGCCAGCGAAAAGGCCAGCGGGGCAAAACTCCAGTGATATATTCATAGAGGATTAAGGCGACAGCGAAACAATCGCTGCGATAAGTAGGCCGGCCGTAGGCCTGCTCCGGTGCCACATATCCGGGAGTGCCGTACTCTTCTATAGTCTTCATTCGGCCCTTGATCTGGAGTGAGATTCCAAAATCCCCCAGTGCGGCACGGCCGTTCGGAAAGAGAAATATGTTGCCGGGCGTGACGTCGCAGTGTACGAGACGATTTCCATGTGCGTAGGCCAGGCCGTCGAGCACCTGAGCAATAATAGACAAGATTCGGCGGACGGACATGGGTTTGGAGCAGTCGTCGAGAGTCCCGTAGGACAATTCGGTCGCCAACACGACGTGGCCCTCGATGATGTCGGCGTTCTTGACCGGCATGATGTGGCGATGCCTTAATTTACTGACCAGGCGGATTTCGTGGAACAGGGCCTGATTATCGCGCTGGCCGTTGACGTCGGTAAGCGGTATCTTTAACGCCACCCACAGGCCTTCTACACAGTCTTTGGCCTTCCAGACCTCGCAGGAGCCGCCTTCGCCAAGGCTCTTTTCGAGGCGATACTTACCGAGGCGTTTGCCGCGGGTCAAATTCAGCCTTGTCCGACTTTGGGACAGTTTTGCGACCATAACTGCGAATAAATGCACGGTTAATTGTTTTGTGCAGCCCGCCTACGACTCGAGCGGCACAGCAAATTTATTGGCTTATCATTATAGCAATTGTACCCGCCAAAAGGACGGCGGGCAAGCCCGACAAGAGGAACTGCCGTAGTTATTTGCTTCGAATTTTCGCCTTGGGTCGCCTGGCTGCGGGAACTGGCGCCCTCCAGCCAATCGGGCAGGGTTTTTGGGCTTGCAAGGCATTGTTTTTTGGGCTATAACCTTGGTTCATATTTGGCCGGGAACCGAGCGCCTCTTTGCGTTTGAGAATCCCCCGATATGTTTCAGAAGTAAAGGACACAATATGAGATACAGCCGGATGCTGATACCGACGGTTAAGGAAGTACCGGCGGATGCTGAAGTAGTAAGTCACAAACTGATGATTCGGGGCGGTTTGATGCGCAAAGTCGCCAGCGGGACGTATACTTATCTGCCATTAGGGTGGCGGTGCCTTCAAAAGGTTATCGACATTGTGCGTGAGGAGATGAACCGCAGCGGGGCACAGGAAATCCTCATGCCGGCCGTTCAGCCGATAGAGCTTTGGCAGAGGACCGGGCGGGACGTTGACTACGGCGAAACGATGGCGAAGTTCAAGGACCGGCACGAGCGGTGGAATGTCCTTGCGCCCACCGCCGAGGAGGTCGTCACGAGCATCGCGGCGGGTGAGATAAACTCGTATAAGCAGCTTCCGATGAATGTCTACCAAATCAGCTTCAAGTTCCGCGACGAGTTCAGGCCCCGCTTCGGGATGGTTCGCTCCCGTGAATTCATAATGAAAGATGCGTACAGCTTTCATGCCAGCAATGAAAGCCTCGATGAAACTTACAGAGTTATGTACGATGCATATTGTCGCATTTTCAAACGCTGCGGTCTCGAGTATGTTATTGTGGAGGCCGAGTCGGGCGAGATGGGCGGCTCCGGCTCGCATCAATTTACGATTCCGTGCGAATCGGGCGAGGACATAATCGTTTACACCGAGGACGGCTCATACGCGGCAAACCTCGAAAGAGCGGCGGTGGACCCATTACCCAAAGAAGAATCCGGCGCCGCAATCCGCCCAATGGAGGAAGTATCTACACCGAACGTGGGCAGTATCGAAGCGGTATGCGCTTTTCTGGAAACGCAGCCGAAAGACATGATTAAGACCCTCATCTATTCGGCAGGACAGGAGCAGATTGCAGCATTAGTGCGGGGCGACCACGAATTGAATCCGGAGAAGCTGACGCAGGCCCTGGGCGGCAAACATGCCGAACTTGCCGACGAACAAATTATCGAGAAGGTTACCGGTGCGAAAGTCGGTTTTGCCGGGCCGATGGGGATGGCTGATAAGGTTTCGAAAATGCTTATCGACCATGCAGTCGCGGCGATGGCAGTCGGGGTTACTGGGGCCAACAGGACCGACTATCATATCAGGAACGTTGTACCGGGCAGGGATTTTCCGCTCGAAGGCGAAAACGTCGCGGTCACGGACCTTCGTTGTGCTGTTGACGGCGACACACATAATGGCAAGAAGCTGTTCTTCAGGCGGGGCATAGAAGTCGGGCAGGTCTTCAAGCTCGGGACCAAATACAGTGAAAAACTCGGCGCCAAATTTCTCGATGAGAACGGCGTTGAGAAGCCGTGTGTCATGGGCTGCTACGGCATCGGTATCAATCGAATCCTCGCCTCTGCCATAGAAATCGGCAGTGACAAGGACGGTATTATCTGGCCGATTAGCATCGCGCCGTTTGAGGTTTTGGTTACCTGCGTCAATCAAGACGAGCAAGATGCAGCCAAAGCGGCCGAGGATATCTATCAGGAGCTGCTTGGCAAAGGCGTTGATGTCCTGCTTGATGACCGGGACGTGCGCGGCGGAGTGAAGTTCAAAGACGCCGACCTTATCGGAATACCGGTAAGGGTCACCGTCGGCAGGAAATCCGTCGCCGAGGGCAACGTTGAGATAAAGCTTCGGTCCGAGGCCGCAAGCGAGAAAGTGCCCATTGAAAAGGCGGCCCAGCGGGCTATCGAAGTTGTCAATTCCCTGAAAGAAAAACTGAGTTCGTAAGTTTCCGGGTTTCAGTAAGAATGTGGGATCTGAAAGACCCTAAGCCGGTTAAGCTGATAATTGGAATTCTGGCGGCGGACCACAAGAGTCTGCATGCGGCGGTAGAAGCAATAGAGGACAAGTTCAGGAAGATTGATTTTGTCAGCGATGTATGGCCGTTCGAGCAAACCGATTATTACAAGGACCAGACGGGCGAGCATATCCTGAGGCAGTTTGTCAGTATCGAGCGTCTGATTGACCCGGGCAAGCTGGCCAAAATCAAACGCACGACAAACAAGCTCGAACAGAAGCTGGCGGCAAAGCTGGGGCTGCCGCTGCCGCGGCCGGTGAATCTGGACCCCGGCATAATTGAACCATCGAAGCTGATTCTGGCGACAACAAAGAATTACTCGCATCGTATATACATCGGCAAACAGATGTACGCAGAGGTTACGCTGATTTTCGACAAGGGCCGGTGGCAGGCCTTTGAGTATACTTACCCGGATTACAGACAACAGTGCTACTTGGATTTTTTTGACAAGGTCAGGAGGCGGCTGGTCGAGCAGCTAAGGCTTGTTGAACATTAGCCGCTATACGATGAGATAATCTTATCAAGGTAAGGATACGACAGTATTAAGGGAGCATTGATATTCAAACGCTAATTGCATCAGCGATAGTTCTGCTTACAGGCTCGTTTCTTGTCTCGGCGACGGTGACGGGGCTGGTCAGAATCGTGGCTCAACACAGAGGCTTTGTGGCGCGTCCGGTCAGGGGCAGATTCAGCGAAAGGACGGTGCCGCTCGGCGGCGGCATCGCAATTTTCGCCACTCTAACCGCGACGTTGATTGGTGCGGTCTGTGGAATAAGATTTGTGCTTGTCCCCGGCAGGCTGGCGTGGATTGCCGAATCCTTCAACGTTAACCCTGCGGATTTTTTCGGCAAAATCAGTCAGCTCATTGTTATATTGCTCGGCGTACTGGTTTTGTTCGTGCTGGGCCTTTGGGACGACAAGAAGCATCTTGGGCCTTTTGTTAAACTTGCCGTGCAGTTCGCGGTGGCGACGGCGGCGGCGGCCGGGGCGGACATCCGGGTTGAGTTCTTTATCGAAAACAAAATAATCACGTCCGCGCTTTCGGCGGTCTGGATAGTACTGATAATTAACGCGTTTAATTTTCTTGACAACATGGACGGACTGGCCGCCGGTATTGCGGCCATAGCGGGCTGCATTCTGTTTACTGCCGCTGCAATCAGCGGCCAGGTCTTCGTCGGCGGCTTGGCGGTTGTTCTGGTCGGGACTTTGCTCGGATTTCTCGTATTCAACTTCCCGCCCGCGAAGATTTTTATGGGAGATGCCGGTTCTCTTGTAGTGGGTTTTTTCGTTGCGATGCTGACGCTGCGCACCACATATTATCACGAGGCGCAAAGCGGCCGGTGGTACCCGGTTTTTCTGCCGGTGCTCGTGATGGCGGTTCCGCTGTATGATTTTATCAGCGTTACCTTACTGAGGATAAGCCAGGGCAAAAGCCCTTTTGTCGGTGACACCCAGCATTTCTCCCACAGATTAAAGAAGCACGGCTTGACGGATACGCAAACCGTTTTGACGCTGTACCTGGCTACTCTGTGCACGGGTCTTGGGGCGACTTTTCTGTACCAGGTGAATCTGTGGGGGGCAATTCTAATCTTTGCTCAAACGTTTATGATACTGGCAATTATCGCCGTTCTTGAGACGACCGCCAAAAATGACAAAGCCGGCGACTAATCCGAGCTTATGCAAAGGCAGGGGACAGGTAATCTTGGAATACATCCTCCTTGGCCTGTGCCTGTGCGTAATTGCACTTCGCGCGACGTTTACCGAAGGGCCCGGCGCCCAGTCGTCAAGCCAGCCGCTCAATCTTGGCGACAGGCTGTACAGTCTGTCGGTATCGGGAGTATTGATATTTGCATTTGCGATTTGGGTTTTATGGGGTTTTTGCAGCAAGAGGTTTTTGTACAGATTCACGGCAATCGAAGCAGGCTTGTGTATGTTTGTGGTAGCGGGCATATTGGCCGGCTTTGCGGCGCCGGACAGACGAGCGGCAATCACCGGTTTTGTGATTTTGCTCGCACCGGTCCTGATGGCAATACTGTTGGTGCAGATTCTGGATTCGCCGGCAAAGATAAAGCTGGTACTGGCCGTAATCGCGGCTTTGGGTGTGACGTCGGCCTATCAATGTGCTTACCAGTTTTTCGTCACCAACCAAATGGAAATCAGGCAATACGAAGAAGCACCGGAGACCAGGCTTACAGCCTTGGGTATTCGGCCCGATACGCTGGCACACTGGCAATTTGAGCATCGGCTTTACTCACGAGGGGTGAACGGTTTTTTCACGACCAGCAACTCCGCGGGGTCTTTTTCACTGCTTGCGGCATTTGCGGCCATTGCTTTATTTGTCAACAAACTCAAGAGGGGCAAATCCGGCGAGCTGGGGCGCGGTCGAATTCTTGCCGCCGGGGCGGCGGTCGTTATAGTAATCTTTGGTCTCGGGATTACGCGGAGCAAGGGGGCGCTTGTCGCATCTGTGATTGCGGCGGCAATGTTTGCGGCATATCTTCTATTTGCTGAGCGGCTCAAGGCCCACAAAACGGCTACAGTCATTGTTTGTCTGGGAATGTGTATCGCCGCCGGCTGTGCAGTGATTCTTTACGGTGCGAGTCACGGCAGGCTGCCGGGCGGGAATTCGATGCTCGTCAGATGGCAGTATTGGCAGGCGTCGGCGAGAATGTACGCCGACCACCTGCTCACAGGCGTCGGGCCGGGGAACTTCGTCTATTTCTATTTTCGTTACAAAGTCCCGGCGGCACTGGAAACCGTTTCGGACCCCCACAATTTTCTGCTGGCCGTCGTGACTCAATATGGCCCTGTGGGCCTGACAGGTTTGCTGGTTATGATTTTCATTCCGTTATCGCGCGCCTTATCCCGAGGCTCCACCGGCTCTTTGCCGAAAACGGACCACTTTGAACCCTCGTTCAGTAAACTGGCTGGGATTTTCGCAGTTGTAATATCGGCGGCGCTGTTGGTTATCAGGCCTATAGTTATGGCTGACGACATCGGCGAGACTCTCGATGTGATGATTTACGTCACGTTCGTGCTGTACTTTGCGCCCGTGGTTACGTTTGCCATAGGTCTTTGGCTTGTGGCCGGGCGTGAGAAAACTGCCCCGGCCGCTTTTAATGTTATCGCCGCCTCTGTTTTCTGTGCGGTTATCGGTTTTCTTATTCATAACCTGATAGACTTTGCCATTTTCGAGCCGGGCGTGCTTACGGCGTTCTGGGCAATCATGGCCTGTCTGGTTGCATCGGATTTCGAGGAAAAGTCCCGACAGCCGGTCATTATAGAACCGTCTCGCTGGGCCGGTGTGATAGGTGTGGTCGGCACGGCGGCATTGGTTTGGGGCTATGCGAATTATGCCTTCATTCCGGTAGCCAAAACCACTGCGAGAACCAGGCAGGCTCTGCAGAATGCCGAATATGCGCATGGTTTTTTAAGCCGGGCGGCTGAAGACGACCCTTTGGATGGAGCGGCGCTGAATTTGAACGGCGGACTCTATTTGCAGGAGTATGAGCAGATGGGCAAGAAACAGCCGGTCCTGCTCGAACAGGCGGCGGAATGTTTTGTTGCCGCAATAGAGCGCAACAAAGCCGACTTCAAGAATTTCGAGCGGCTGACGGAGGTTTATACCTTGCTCGCCGAAGCTTCGCCGCCGGAGAAGAAGACTAATTACCTGAATAAGGCTTTCGATAGCTCTTCTCGTGCGGTCGAGCTTTATCCCGGCTCAGGCCGATTACACTTCCAACTGGCTCAGATTGCGGAGCAGTTGAGTAAAACGGACATGTCTGTGCGGGAGTACAAAGAGTCAATCGAGATTGAGGACAGTTATCGCGGACAATTCCGGCTAATGTACCCCGGCCAGAAAGTATTCAGCCGGCTCGGCGAGGAGAAATACCAGTACGCCCGACAGCGAATAAGAGAGCTCTCGGAACAGCCAATCCCGTGATGCTCCGGGTCACGCGTTATCCATGCTGTTCATTACCTCGTCGGGTATGTCGAAATTTGCGTAGGTGTTCTGGACGTCGTCGTGGTCTTCGAAGGCGTCCATCAGAGAAATTATTTTCCTGGCGGTTGACGCATCGGCGATTTGAATGGTAGTCTGCGGCACCATTGAGATTTCGGTTATCTGGGTCGGTATTTCCTTTTCTTTTAAGGTTTCTCTTAGCCTCTCATAGGCGTCCGGGTCACACGTTATTTCGTAAACCTCCCCCGTGTTCTGCATATCGTCCGCGCCGGCATTAAGGGCGATTTCCAGAAGCTGGTCTTCGTCAATCGCATCGGTGCCGACGGTGATAAGGCCTTTCTTACTGAACATCCAGTTGACGCATCCGGCGGTTCCGAGAGAGGCGCCGTGCTTTTCGAATATTCTCTTGATTTCCGGGGCGGTGCGGTTGCGGTTGTCGGTGAGGGCCTCGACCATAATAGCCACTCCTGCCGGGCCGTAGCCCTCGTAGAGCGCCTCTTCGAAACTGGCGCCTTCGACCTCGCCGGTGCCTCTCTTGATTGCCTTTTCGATGGTGTCCTTGGGCATGTTTGCGGCCTTGGCCTTGTCGATTGCGTACCGCAGTGACAGATTTGCGGCGGGGTCGCCGCCGCCGCTCTTGGCCGCGACTATTATCATTCGGGCGAGCTTGCTCCAGGTCTTGCCGCGTTTGGCGTCAACAGCGGCCTTTTTGTACTTTATTCCTGCCCAGTGTGAATGACCTGACATACCTGCTCCTGACGAATTACCAATGACCAAAGAATAACCGGTGGCTATTATATCTTGTGGCTGGTCGCAGGTGTAGCATTTTTTCGCCAAACGTGCTGCCTGTCAGAGGCTGACCGGTTCACTCTCATAGCGGTCGAGGTCCACACTGCCGCTGGTCATAAGCAGGTAAATGGCCGTGGATTCAGTCAAGGGCTTGCCGAAATGCAGACCCGGCTTGCTTTGGGGCAGCTCAATTGTTGCGTCGGCCCCATCCAGACCGTAGAAGACCCGGATTTGCTGCGTGTCTTGGTTGTAGGTCAGTTTCAACTTTGCCGATTCGGGCGCTTTGGGAAAGCGGGCATCGTTCTCTGACCCCTTCTCAAATGGCCAGTCGCTTTCCTGGTCTTTGATATCAAGTCCGATGCGATTACTCTTGAGGTAGACAATGAGCGTCCGCACACGGTCATCTTTGAGCCAGATTGTGAAACCCGGCGTATTTTTCCGCAGGGACGGATTAAATCGAATGTTCTTTATGGCCAGGTTTATTTCGAAGGAGCCTTGGCCGACGATGCGATTTAGGCCGCTGACCGGCGCGAGGGCATCGACGGTGTATTGTCCGGCGCGGTTAAAGCCGCCCTTGTAGCTGTGGTAGTCGGCCCAGCCCTCGACATCAAAGCGGTCCGGTCCGGAGAAGGTCTCAACTTCGTGTTTGACTCGTACAGGCGGATACTCAGGTGCAGGCGACGGCGTCATCAGCCACTTGAGATTGAACGCGTAATGCTGCCGGCTGGTAAGCAGGTGAATCAGGCCGTCGGCCGACTGGACGGTGGTCATGTAGCCGCGATACTCGCTGTTGCGCCGGCTCATCGTGAACAAGGCGCCCGCGGTTGTTTCCACCGGCCGGCCCGGGCCGTCGTCGGTTATCAAACGCTTATGAGGCCAAGTCCTGCCGTCGTCGGTGGAAACCGCCGAATATAAACCGCGGACCATGCGCGTGGTCCCGGAGGCATCTGTTATTTCAATGCCTTTATCGGCGAAAGAGGCGAAGAAAAGGGGGCCTTCTCGAAGGCGGAGCAGAACCAGCCGCTGCTTGCCTCCGATGGGCGGGAACTCACTTGCGCAGTATTTCCAGGTGTTGGCAAGGTCGTAGGAGATGCTCATTGGCATTTTGCCGTCAATATCATGGTATCTCCCGAAGGCCAGCAGCCGAGCGTCGTCCAACTGGGCGACTCCCGCGTGGATACCGGCTATGTTTCCCCGGGACCTCGTCCAGGTCAGACCTTCGTCGGCGCTCAGCCATAATGCCGAGCCGTTGAAATCGACCGTAAGCGCAATCGTCCCGTCCTGCATCCGAAAGATGCTGCCGCTCGGCGATTGACCTCGTTCGTACTCGGGCAAAATGATGCGAGGCCCGGTCCACGTGGCGCCATTGTCATTCGAGGTGCGCAGGGCGAGTGTTCTACGCCCCGCCGCCGCAAATGAAATGCCGGTGAAATGGTACAGGGTGTTCTTGCCGTCGAACCACAGGCCGGGTCCCGTCTCGTTTCGGTCGGGGGCGTCAAAGAACTGGGAGGCAAGCTCCCATTCGTCGGCGCCCGAGCGCAGGCGGCTACCCGCCACAACGGGCTCGCGGCCGCCTTCGGTGACCGTGCTGAACCAGCCGGCCAACAGGTCGCCGTTGGGACAGGCAACGACGCACGGGCCGTGATTATGGCTGGCAAAAACCGGACCGACCATATTGGTGGGAATCCTGACAAACTTGCGGGGTCCTTTGAAATAGGGTACGTGCGGGTCCTGCGATCGGGCAACCCGACGCCCACGTCTTTGTCGCCTCGGAGACTCCTTATTCACAACATCCTTCTGGTACGGCTGCACCTGCGCCGGCAGCGGCTTCGTATCGGGCAGCTCACCTATAACTACCCTGAATCCGGTGAGCCAGTTTCTTGCCTGGGCCAGCGCACCCATCCGGTTCGCCGAGCGCAGGTAATAAATATGCGTTCCGTGACTGCCGCCCCGCGTGACCCGAAAGTTGCCTGTTTCGCAGCCTACCGGGTCAACCTGATGACCCGGGTGGTAAGGGCCGTACCAGTCGTAACACCACTGCTCGACATTGCCGTGCATATCATACAGACCCCATTTATTGGCCGGGGTGCGTCCGACATGCAATGAAACGGGCGTTGGCCCTCCCGTGCGACGCTGGTTCTTATGATATTGCTCGGGCAGAATGTCACCAGCATTGTAATTGGTTGTTGTTCCGGCCCGGCAGGCATATTCCCACTCCGCCTCCGTCGGCAATCGGCAGGGCAGGCCCTCCTTGTCCGAGAGCCACCGGCAGAAGGCCTGCGCATCATACCAGTTGACGTTTATGACGGCTTCGTCGTCGTCCTCAGACAGGCCGTTATCTTTGCCGCGCAATGTCCTGTGCTCAGGGTCAAACAGCTCGTACTGGAGGTTCGTAACCTCATAAACGCCCATGTAAAAAGGTCTGGTGATGGCGACATCGTGAACGGGCTTCTCGTCGAAGTCACCCACGTTGAGAAAATCGAGGCCGGCGGGAACGACCTCCAGAGGCAGCGGGGTGGTCAACTGGCCCATCTGGAAAGCACCCGATTCTATCCTTACGAATTTCATACCGATGGAGTTTGTATATCCTTTTTCGGTTGGCATTTCAGCCGGGCGTGCTGCGGCTGTGACCATCAACAGTATTGATACGAACAGTATTGAATTCTTCATGTCTTTACACTTTGACCACGACTTTTTGCTGTGAACATTCTTATTGCGATACCCTTAAGGGTCGATCGGTTTTATTTCAAAATAGTCCACATTGAAGCCACCGTGTTGGGCAAGTATTGCACAGCCGACGCTTTCTGTGAAGGGAGTTTGCATGAATATGCCTTTCTTGCTTGCGGGCAATTCGTTGACTGCATCTTCACCGTTGAGTCCGTAGAAGACCTGCCACTGTTTCTTGTCGAGATTCCAGATTGTCTTAATCTTTATGATATTGGGCGTTTCTTCGAACGTGATGTCGGGAGATTCTCCCGGTCCGATGCCATTCCGGTGTATATATACGGCCTGTTTTGCGGCGAGTCCGTCTTCGAAGACCAGGCCCACACCCTGATAACTCCTTGCTTTGGGGTGGAAGCGGAAATTTTTCAGGGTGAAATCGGCCTCGAATGAGCCATAGCCGACGGCGCGGTTGATGCCGCCCTGACGGCCCGGATTGTAAATTCTGAATGACCCCTTGCCGTCAAAGGTTCCAGTATAGCTCTTGTAGCGAATCCATCCATCGTTGGCCAGTTCAGGACCGTCGAAGGTTTCGACGATGTGCTTTACGGGCATCGGCGGATACTTTATTGCCGGGGCGGGAGTCATGGCCCACTTGAGGTTAAACGCGTAGTCCTGGCTGCTGCTGATAAGGTGTATTACACCGTTGGTTGCCTGGCAGCCTGCGAAGTATCCGAGGTGCTCTCCGATTCGCTGGCTCATCGTAAAGACGTATCCGTTCATAGAGCCCACGCCCCTTCCCGGCCCGTCGTCGGTGACAAGCCGCTTGTAGGGCCAGGTCTTTCCCTCGTCTTCGGAGACGGCCACGAACAGTCCGCGTACATCTCGTTTCGTGCCGGAAGCGTCGGTAATCTCGATGCTCTTGTTGGCCAGGGAGGCGAAGAACAGCGGACCTTCTCTTGTTTTGAACAGGACGAGCCGCTCTCCGCCGTGGATGGGTGGAAATTCGCTGGCTTTATAGTCCCATGTTTTGCCCATATCTTTCGAAGTGACGATGGGCATCATTCCGTCGACTTTGGTGTTACGGGTCAGCCCGAAGAGGGTGCCGTCGCTGAGTTGGGTGACGCCGGGGTGATTGCCGCTGATTGCGCCGCGGCAGCTTTTCCAGGAGATTCCCTCGTCGTGACTTACCCAGAGTGTCGGGTTTCCGTCGGAAGTAAACGCGATCGCTCCATCGTTCATTCTAAATGCGGCTTCGACGGGCATGTGTCCGCCTTTGAATTCGGGCAGGATCATGCGTCCGCGTGACCATGTCGCGCCATTATCGGTGCTGGTTCTCATAACAACAGCCATATTGTTGTATCCTGCTCCGAAACCCATGCCTGTGAAGTGATAGATGGTGTTCTTGTCATCGTACCACATAAGCGGAGCGTGGTCGTTTCTATCGGGGGCGTCCCAGAAAGGCGACGCCTGCTGCCACTCTTTCGCACCGTATGGGAGGCGGCTGGCGGCCTGGGCAAGCTCGCGGTTCTTTTCGGCGAGGCAGGTGTACCAGCAGGCGATCAGGTCGCCGTTGGGACATTCGACGATGGCCGGGTCGTGGTTGTGCAGTGCAAAGACGGGTCCTGCGGATGCAGGCGGTATTACCACAAATGGTATTGGCCCTTCGAAATACGGGACTTTGGGGTCGGGACCTTTGAGTGCCGCGGCGGGGTCTCTTTGCTCAACATTCTGCTGATTCAACGGCGGCGGGGGCGGATCAAGCGGTTTGGTGTCGGGGAGCTCGCCGAGCACCACCCTAAAGCCGATCAGCCAGTTCTTTCCTTGGGGCATCATGCCGGCGCGGTTTGCCGAACGAAGGTAATACGCATACGTCGAGTGGCTTCCGCCGCGAGTGACACGGAAGTCGCCCTCGGAATAACCTACGGGGTCTGTCTGCGCGTCATCTGTGTATGGTCCGTACCAGTCGCAGCACCATTCCTCGACGTTTCCGTGCATGTCGTGCAGGCCCCAGGGGTTGGCCGGGGTGGCGCCGACGTGAATGTCAACCGGCTCGGGGCCTCTGATTAGCCACTGATGCTTCTGGTATTCTTTCGGCAGACGCTCGCCGGTGTAGAAATTCGAGGTGGTGCCCGCGCGGCACGCATATTCCCATTCCGCCTCGGTCGGCAGTCGATAGGGCAGCCCTTCTATATCAGAGAGCCACCGACAAAAGGCCTGCGCGTCGTACCAGTTCACATTTACAACGGCTTCGTCGTCGTCTGTGGAAGTTTCATCTTTGCCTCGCAATTTTTTATGGTCCGCGTCGAAGAGTTCGTATTGAAAGTTTGTCACTTCAAGCACGCCCATGAAGAAAGGCTTTGTAATCTTCACTTTGTGGACGGGTTTTTCATCGAAGTCGCCGGTTCTCAGATGGTCCATACGATTGCCGGGGCCGCCGTCCCGGGGCATCATGTCGAAGGGGAGCAATTCCGTGAGATTACCCATTTTGAACTCGCCGGGCTCGATTCGCACGAACTTCATACCAATAGAGTTGGCATATTCCTTCTCGTTTGGCATTTGCCCTGCATATACTGCCCTGATACCACCAAGGCACATCCCAAGTAGAATTAGAGACACTAACGACCTTTTTGTCACCATTTGTGAAGCTCCTCAAAAATACATTAGTTAAGTTTAGGACGGGCTCCGCCAGGACTATTGGCCGGCGAATTTATAGCTCATAAGTTTTTTTTCTCGCCACCGGGACCTTGCTTTGACTTGCCCATCAGGACCCCAAACGGTCCAGTCATAGTTCCGGTCGTTGTTATAAACCTTTTGCCACTGTTTGGTGCCGTCGGCGCCCCAATAGGTCTCGGTTCCGATTCTTCTTCCGGCATCGTACTCAGCCTGCCACTGCTTCTGTCCGTTTTCGTAATACCACGTCTCGGTCCCTTGCAGCAGATAGCGGCCGTCGTTGCCTGTCCCGGCGCTCCAGGTCACTTTGATCCTGTCGTCGGGGTACCTCTCGCTGTACTCTTTCACCGTCCGCGATATGATTTTGCCATCCTCTGTCCCTGCCGGCGGGGTCGTGTCCTGGGCGTCTTGCAGAATCCAGGCCTCGTTAAGCTCAAAGTGCAGGTCCGGGTGATTGTGCGAGGTGACAACGTGAATTATTCCGTCCGGGCTCTGCCTCGCGGTTACATAGCTGACAGTACCGACTTTCACGGGCTTTCCGTCCTCGTCCAGGACGTTTCCACCCACCAGTTTTCTGACTCTCCAGGTTTGGCCCTTGCCGTCGCTGAGCGCTGCATAAGCTCCATCCCCGACAAACCCCGGGGGACTCTGTTCGGGTGTCAATTTGCGGTAAGCCCCAAGATGCATGTCGGCCACATAGAAGAGCCGGCCGCTCGCCAGTTTTATGAGGCTCGCCCGTGTGCCGCCTCCCAAAGCCGGCAGGGTGGAGGGAATGATTTCATACGTCCGACCCCCGTCTCTGGCGATATTTATGGGATGGAACCCATCGATCTGTGCCTGCTTGCCGCCAAAGGCCATAATCACGTCGTTTTCCAGTATGATGAACGTCGAGTGCCTTCCATAAGTTCTGCCGCCGGTGTCATACCAAGTCCTGCCGTTATCCCGTGTGGCCCATAATAGAGAGGTTATAGGCGAGTGAGAACCATCCGAAGCCAAATAGATGGTACCCTTGGAATCGCGAAATGCGCTGTTAATCGGCTGGGCCGCGTAGGGCCCTACCCTTTTATCAAACAGCGGAAAGTTAACCGGACTCCACGTGGCCCCGTTGTCGGTTGACTTTACGTACTGAAAGGGATACCCCGCCTGCTGCCGGGGAGAGCCCCAGAACAGCCAGAGCGTACCGTTGTCATTCCAGTAAACCGGACCCTCGTCGTCGCAGTCGACATTATCCGGCCAGGAGCTCGGCATGTCCCACTCGTCGGCGCCGCGACGAAAACGCATGCTCATTATGGACACACAGGCATCGCGCTCCCCGCCGAAGTTCGTGTTATAGTAGGCGGCAAGCAAATCCCCGTTGGGCAGGACGCCCAGCGCCGAGTTGTGGTGTCCCCCGCCGTAGCCCTGTTCAATCCCCAGCTTCCAGGCTTCAACGAGAGAAGCGCCCGCAAAATCGGGGAAAAGCAGCCTTGTGCGGTAATATGGTTTTTCCGGACTCGGACCTTGTTCGAGTCCGTGATTGCTCTGCTTGACGCAACGATGCACAAACGGCGGCACAAAGGGCTGCGGCGCCGTGTTGGGCATCGGCGCCTGTACCACGCGAAAGCCTATTTCGTGCCTGCCCGGTATGAAGCCGCTGGTCCGAATCGACCACTGATTGCGCAGACCGGTGTATCTAAAGGGTGTATTCAGGGCTTCGGACAATGTCACATTTGTGTCGTCAAACCTTCCTATTGCGTACTCATGGCGCGCCTCTTCGAGTATCTGTCGGGGCAGGTTGAATGTCAGCTTTGCATTTTGGAGCTGTTTGTACTGGTACTTTAGAGGAGGCGGCCCGAAGTTCGGCGAAAGACCCCCGCGGTTGGCCGAACGCCTGTAGTAAGGTTTGTCCAGGACCGTCCAGTCGAGAGGTCCGCCCCGGACTACTTTAGTCCAGCCATTTTCCGGGCCTACCGGGTCCGCCTGCGGCCCTTCGGGGTAAACACCATGCCAGTCAAGGCACCATTCCGCCACGCCTGTGTGCATGTTCTTCAAACCCCAGGGGTTGGCCGTTTCGTGCTCCGGTGGAACGTTGCCCGACGAAAAAGGCGTGGTTGTGCCTGCCCGGCAGGCATATTCCCACTCCGCCTCGGTCGGAAGACGATAGGGTTTGCCCTCCTTTTCGCTGAGCCATTCGCAGAAAGCCGCCGCCTCTTCCCAACTAATCGCTGAAGCATAGGGCCTGAACTTGTCGTAGCCCGGATACTCCGCCCTGAACTGGCGAAACTGGTCGATACTAACTTCCATCTCGGACATGTAAAACGGCTGTGTGATTGTCACCTCGTGCCGGGGCTCTTCGTCGAAATCGCCGTGGCCGCGCTGCCCTTCGCCGCCGCCGTCACAGCCCATCATAAAAGTGCCCGGCTCAATGCGGATGAACTTGATGCCGAGGGAGTTGGTAAAGCACTCCTGCTGTTTCTCGCCCAGAACCACAGAGGTCATACCCGCCAGCGCCAGGATGCCGACAATTGCAAATCGCTTTTTCATGGTTACGCTCCAAATGAATTACAGCTTCCAGGTCTCACATACTGCTCCTGAGGCCGATGGCCTTCTGCGAGCAAGCCCGTTATTTCCGAGCGAACAGAGGTTCACTCTTTTCTGAACAGACGGCCTTCGGTCGAGTTTTTATGCATGCTGCAGGAACCCACGCGACTGTTTCTACCTTTTCGTGTTTGCCCCCCGGAGCAGCATCATTTTTTCATCAGTCCCAGCTCTTGCACGTATCTACGAATGGTATCGCGGTCCTTTGCATCGAAAGGCTGGAAAGGCTCAGCCAGCGCGTCGCTGCAAATTCCCATGCACGACAGGGCGCACTTTAGTCCTCTCAGATAACTCGAGTAAGCGCCCACGCAGTAAATCTTGCCGCTGATTTCCATCACTTGCTCGTGCAGGGCGTTCACCTTGTCCAGGTCTCTCGCTGCGGCAGCGTTGTACAACTGGACATACAGTTGCGGCTTCATGTTGCCCCCGCCGTTGACGCCGCCGTGTCCGCCGAGGAGAACCGTTTCGCCAAGGAGCTCTTCGGGTCCCACCAGCAGCGAGAAGTCCGGCTTGTCTTTCAAAAGCATCTGGACCTTGTGGAAATAGAACATATTGGCGGAGCTGTCTTTCAAGCCGACGATGCCGTCGATATCCGCCGCCGCCCGGACCGTCTTGGGGTCGAAAACCAGCTTGGTGTGGCTCGGCATGTTGTATAGAAACAGCGGAAGAGACAGCTTCGGGGCCAGGTGCTCGAGGTAACTGAGAATTTCCGGCTGCGCCGCAGGGAAATAAGGCGGATGGGCGAGAACCAGCGCCTGGGCGCCGGCGTCCCTGGCCTTGCTCGCCACCTTGACAGACTCTACAAACGCCGTATCGGTGATGCCGACTAATACCGGCACACGTCCGGCCACCTGCGAACAGGTCCGTTCAATCACTTCGTCGCGCAGGCGGTAGCTAAGACTCGGCCCTTCGCCGGTCGTACCCAGAATGAATAATGCATGCACACCGCCGGCAAGGATATGCTCAATCAGCCTCTCGAGACCTTCCACATCCAGTGTGTCACTGTCCAGAAGCGGCGTTATCATCGGTACAACAATACCGCACAGCGGCGCCGGCAGTCCCTTCGATTTCGATGACTCTGATTTCATTTCTGCTGGTTCTCCTTTCTATTGCTGATTTCTTCACAAAGGTCGATGAGCGCCTGAACGCGTTCGTCCGGCGTATCGGCTTCAATATCCGCGGCCACAATATCGCACGGGCCATAATCACGCGCGATTCTTTCAATATCCTGGCGGACTTCATCCCACGGCTTGTTCGCCAGGTCCATAGGCGTATACATCAATGCACGCCTGGCGTTCGGAATCATCCGGCGCACGCGGACCAGATTCGAATTGATGCCCATGTCCACATAGCCGAGGTTTTTGATTTTCGAGTAGTCTTCGATGTATGGGTCCGCATTCCAGGCACAGTTGTGAATTGCGATGTTGGCGAACTCTTTCTCGAACCGCAGGTCGTAGGGCAGAAAAAGCTCGCGGTACTGCTGCGGGGAAATCATGTTGACCAGGCAATTGCTCACCGTCATAAAGTTGATGTCGACGCCGCTGTTCTTTTGCCTCTCGTGCAGCCATTTGATGCCTTCGCTCATCGTGCTGTAAATGCAATCGAACAGATGCCGGCACCTGTCGGGCGAGTCCATTATGTCGAAAAAGATTTTCTCGCCCCGCAATCGCTGGGCGTTGTTGAGAATGCCCTGCCAGTTGAGGTACCCGTGTATTTGGCCCTCGGACTTCTCGATCCAGTCGACCTGCCTGATGATGTCCTGAAAGACGGGATTCTGGTCGAGGTCGGGGGCCTTCAGCGCGTCGGCTTCCTCATCGCTGAGGTATTTATGCTCACAGTTTGGCCAGTTGTCTTCAGCATATATTATCTTAAGGCCGTAAATCATAGCCACGACGTTGCCGCCGTAGAGCCCGGTGAGCAAGTCAAGCGGCCTGTCCGGGCGGTCAATTCCGCCTATTTTTGAGCCGGGGAACCGACGTCTCAGTTCATTGCGCATGGCCAATACCGTCTCGCGTCTGTACGCCGGGTCAATGTGCCACCGCTCGCCGAAGTCAATTCCAAGCGCCGTTCGGTACCATTTTGGCGTAAAACCGATTTCCGGCCGCAGAAACGGCTCATCTCCTCTTGCCGGCTGCCTTCTGGCCGGCGCTGCGGGGGCGATATAACTGATTTGCTGACAAAGAGTTGCTGACATTTACGTTACTCCATAAACCCAACTTTTTCGCGGTGCTCCGACAGTCTGCCGCTAAGTCGTCCAATCGGGGCGGGCCCGAGCGCGTAAATGGGCATAATAAATAATTTCGCCGACCAGTTCAAGGCTGCCTTCGAAAATTCTGCCGGCATTAGCCGAATATCAATACTGGCAAGTGTGGTGTTTGCGGCTTCGCTGCTGTCTTTTGGGGCTCGAGACTCAATCAGGCTGGGTGGGCCCTGTCAGGTCACAGGCAATATAACTTACTGATGCCTCGACCTTTGCTGCGCCAGCACCCCACTGGACGAAAGAGTCTCTCGCAGGTTCACTCCAGCCTATTAGCAGATCAGTCGGCTGCACGCCCAGCAGCTCACCGTCGCGGTAGATCTGCACGGCCGTATCTTCCCGGACGGCCAGCCGATAGGTGTGCATCGCGCTGGAGTTATCAAGGCCCGCCGCGATTTCAATCAATTGGTTGTCGTACCAGTAATACACGCCAGCAGGTGTGACCGAGATAAAATAATGATTAACCGTCAGTGTGCCGCCGCGGACGAATACTTCAAAATCAAAACCGCGGTTTTTGTCACTACTGTGGCTGACCTGGACAGCAAGCTCGGCGGTGAGACCTTTGTGTGGGTCGACCTTGCCGAATCCGTCGAGTCGTTCGCTGGACCAGCAGACGTTCGATTGGCCTTGCGTGCTTATCTTCAACAGCCCTGGATTCAGCACGCTCGCGACCGATTTTTCCGTCGCTCGCTCAGCGACGAAATGCCAGGGCGGGTTCGAGGTTGTCGGCAGTCGTGAACCGTTGTAAATAATCTCGAGACTTTTGCGCACCGGCAGCATACGAGCCGTCGGCGATGCCGGGCCTGCCGGCCGTCCTTCTTTAAGCCAGGCCAGGTTGAAGGCATAATGATTGGTGCTGGAAATCAGATGTATGACGCCGTCCGCAGTCTGACAGACGGACATATAGGCCAAAGGTTCTGAGTTCCCGGGGTTCATCAGGACGGGTGCGTTATCGATGGTATCAACGGGGTGGTCGGGTTTGCCGTCGCTGATAATGCGCCGCACGGGCCAGGTTTCGCCGTCGTCATACGAAACCGCCCCGAAGATACTTGCGACGTGCCGAGGCGGCCTTACGCCATCGGGGGTCGGCTCGAAATTCTTGATATCTTTTGCGAAAGAGGCGAAGAATAAGGGACCCTCCTTCAGCCGGATTAGCGCGGCGCGCTGGCCGCCGGTGATGGGGGGGAAAATACTTGCGGTCGCCTTCCACGTCTTGCCCATATCGGAAGAGATGCTCTTGGGCATCCAGCCGTCAATGTTCTGGTTACGCCCGACAGCCATCAATCGCGCGTCACTGAGCTGGACGATACCGGCGTGGATGCCGTTGATTTTGCCGCCGGGGTCGTACCACGTTTTGCCATTGTCCCGGCTGACCCAGATTGTAGAGCCGTGCTCGGCATCGGCCCCGACACAAATGGCGCCTTCTCGTGTGCGGAAAACCGGCTCGCCAACCATCTGTCTGAAGCCATGTTCGGGAGCAATCAGACGCGCCTTCGACCAGGTGACACCATTATCCTTCGATGTCCGCATAATAATGGCTAACGGCTCCCACTTGCCTGCAACGCAAAGCCCGTTGAAATGACAAATCGTGTCCTTGCCGTCAAACCACAAAGCGGGACAATGGTCATTTCTATCCGGAGTGTCCCAGAACGGTGATGCCGGCTCCCACTGCTCGCTCCCGTAGCGCAGTCGGCTGGCCGCCACCGCTAACTCACGTCCTCTTTCCTCGACGCACGTGTACCAAATCGTCAAAAGGTCGCCGTTCGCACATTCGACAATCGCCGGGTCGTGGTTGTGATGATAGTACAACGGGCCGCATGAGCCTTGCGGTATTTTTACATACCGACGCGGCCCCTTGAAGTAGGGCTTGTCGGGGTCCGGTCCCTTACGGAGATTGGGCGGTGTTTCCTGCTTAACGTTGAGCTGGTATCGCTGGGGCGGGGGTATTGTTAACGGTTTTGTCTTGGGCAGTTCTCCCATTACCACGCGAAAGCCAATGAGCCAGTGCTTGTTGTCCGGCAGTGTGCCCATGCGGTTTGCCGAGCGCAGGTAGTAAAGGTTCGTGCCGTGACTTCCGCCGCGGGTCACCTTGAAATCGCCGTCTGCCATGCCAACAGGGTCCACCTGCTTGCCGGCCTTATACGGCCCGTACCAATCGTGGCACCATTCTTCCACGTTGCCGTGCATATCGAACAGGCCCCACGGGTTGGCGGGCGTCCAGCCCACTGTCAGCGGCACGATATCGTTAGGCTCATTAAACGAGGTGCGCTCGACGTTTTTGTGAAACGCTTCCGGCAGGCTGTCACCGGTCCAGAAGTGGGTGGTTGTGCCCGCGCGGCAGGCGTATTCCCACTCCGCCTCGGTCGGCAGACGATAGGGCAGGCCCTCCTTCTCTGAGAGCCAGCCGCAGAATGCACTGGCTTCGTGCCAGCTTACGAAAATGACCGCCTCGTTATCTTCTTTGGGGAAGCCGTTCTTGCCCCGCAGCGCACGGTGGGACGGGTCAAACTTTTCGTATTGTGCAGTGGTGACTTCGAAGACGCCCATATAAAACGGCCGGCTGATATTGACCCGGTGTGCCGGCTTCTCATCGAAGTCGCCGTTACGCACGTGCTCTATCGTGATCGCGAATTTTTGAGGGTCGCCGTGCGGGAATTTTGCGGCCAGGTCCTCTCGCCGCGGGTAGCTCAGGTTCTTGGTCAGCTCGTCGGGCAGCGGTGTTGTGCTCTTTCCCATCATGAAAACGCCCGGGTCAATCCGCACAAACTTCATATCAATGGAATTGGTAAAGGTCTTTCCAATTTCGCCTGCTTCCACAGACGCGTGACCGGACGCGGGAGCGCAGCTCGATATTATACAGCTAACAACTATTATGATACCGACGAGCATAAAGCGTTTATTCATCGTGACCCTCACACCGAATTTTGGTTTCTTTGGATTAATGCAAATGGCTAAACCGGCGACGGCATTTACGGTCTTGCGGCAGGCATAGGTGTCTTGAGCCAGGCAAGGTTGAAGGCGTAATGGTTCCAACTGCTGATTAAATGTATGACGCCGTCCGGCGCCTGCGTGCCGGCCATATAGCCTCCCGGCTCGGCGCTGGTCGGGCTCATAGTGAACTCGTGTGCGTCACTGCTTTTGGCCTTATGTTCCGCTTTGTCATCGGTGATAAGCCGTCGCACAGGCCAGGTCCTGCCTTCGTCAAAGCTCAGCGCGCCGAACAGCCCCTTAACGACGCGAAACTGCCCCGCCGCGTCTGTGATGGTCATGTCCCGCGCGAAGGATGCAAAGAACAATGGCCCCTCCTTGAGCCTCAGCAGCACCAGCCGCTGCCCACCTCCTATGGGATTAAAATCACTCGCCGAATATGTCCAATTCTCACCCATGTCGGTGGAAATGCTCCTGGGCATCTTGCCGTCGATACTGTCCCCTCTCCCGAACGCCAGAAGGCTGCCGTCCATAAGTTGTGTGCAGCCCGTGTGAATCCCTGCTATCCACGCCCCGGTCTTGCCGGCGGCAAACTCCGGTTTGACTCTTCCCTCACCGGGGTCCCTCCAGGTGATTCCTCCGTCCCGGCTGACGTGAATCGCCGAGCCGCCGCTTCCGCCGGGCACCGCGTCGCACGTCACGATGAAGTAGCCTTCTCTGGTAATAAACGGGCCCGCTATAACCTGGCGGCGATAGGCATGTATCGGGTTAATAATCCGCGCCTTCGACCATGTCGCGCCGTTGTCCGTGCTCTTTCTGGTCAGCAGCGCCAGGTTGGCCCACGTCCCGCTCGTGCTCAAGCCGTTGAAGTGGTAAATCGTGTTGTCTCTTTTGTCCCAAAGCAGGCTGCTGCCGTGGTCGTTTCGGTCGGGCGCGTCCCAGAACGGCGCAGCCGGCTCCCAATCTTCGCTGCCGCGGCGCAGCCTTGACGCCGCCACCGCCAGATTGCGTCCTCTTTCGCTTGTGGTGGTGTACCAGATTGCCAGCAGGTCCCCGTTGGGACAAGCGGTTATGGCCGGCTGGTGGTTGTGCCGTGACCACAGCGGGCCATTAGAATTCGGTGGTATTTTCACGTAGTTCCGCGGCCCCTTGAAGTAAGGCTTCCCCGCATCCTGGCCATCAAACCAATGGTGCTGCTGTTGTCGGACGTTACGGCCCCACAGCTGCGGCCCGGGTACAGGCAGCGGCTCGGTCTCGGGCGGCTCACCCAGAACTATGCGAAAGCCAATCAGCCAATGCTTATCTTCCGGCACCGTGCCCTGGCGGTTGGCGCTTCGCAGATACGTTGTCTCCGTGTTATGGCTGCCGCCGCGCGTCACCATGAAATCCCCATCGGCACGGCCGGTTGGGTCGGTTTGTTCAAAGCCCTCGTACGGACCGTACCAATCGGAGCACCACTCCTCCACGTTGCCGTGCATATCGTAAAGTCCCCAGCGGTTGGCCGGCGTCTTGGCCACAGTCAAATCCACCGGTTTGGGATACGCTTCTGCTTGCTGATTTTTGTAATATTCTTCGGGTAGCTCGTTGCCCGTATTGTACGCCGTGGACGTCCCCGCCCGACAGGCATATTCCCATTCGGCTTCTGTCGGCAGGCGATAGGCCAATCCCTCCTTCTGTGAGAGCCATGCGCAGAACTTCACCGCGTCGTTCCAGCTTACGTATATGACCGCCTCATCGGGGCCCTTCGACAAATCATACTGGCCTCGCATATTCTTGTGCGAAGGGTCGAACTGCTCGTACTGCTCGTTCGTTACTTCCGTCACGGCCATATAGAATGGCCGGGTGATGTTGACCTTGTGTACGGGGCGTTCGTCGAAATCGCCGCCTTCGGGGCTGCCCATCATGAAGCTGCCCGGCTCGATGCGGACAAGCCGAATACCAATCGAGCTGGTATAGTCCCCTGCGGTTGGCATCTGAGCAGCTGCGATGGTTCTTGACTGCTGCAATACCATTATCAGACAGATTCCGAACACTGCGGGCCATGGTTTTTTCATCTTTGACATCTCCTTCTTTTGTGAAAAACAACTCAATTAGCTAAAAACGGTCCCGATATCCCGGGACAGGCATTATCCCATCCTCCTGCCGTCCTCTTGGTTGCAGTCTCGTAGTTCTTGTCTGGACAGAAGCTTACGACCAAAAAGGGGAAATTCCCTGTGCAACACTTTCTGTTATGCCCGGATTGTAGCTTCGTAATCTGCGACAGGCAAGCCAAACTTTCGGAGAAATCCTCCGGGTCGGCTGCAGGATATGGTTCCGAGCGCAGGTTGCGTCTTCGTCGTCGAGAATGCCTGCCGGAAATCAGCGCAAAAAACACAAGCTTCCGGTTGATAAAGGAAAGCTTTTATCTTACAATGCGGAATTCTATAGCTATTTCATTAAGGAGAACCACAAATGGCAAGACCTGTTACACTTTTTACCGGGCAGTGGGCGGATTTACCTCTCGAAGAATTGGCCAAAAAGGCGGCAATCTGGGGCTATGACGGGCTGGAACTGGCCTGCTGGGGCGACCACTTCGATGTGGACCAGGCCCTAAAGGACGACAAGTACTGCAAGACCAAGCGCGACCTGCTGAAAAAGCACGGCCTCGAGGTGTTCGCAATCTCGACGCACCTTGTGGGTCAGTGCGTGTGCGATAATATCGATGCGCGTCATAAAGCCATCCTGCCGCCGGACGTCTGGGGCGAGGGCGACCCCGAGAAGGTCCGCAAGCGGGCGGCCAAAAAGGTCATCGACACCGGCAAGGCCGCAAAGAAACTTGGCGTCAACGTCGTCAACGGCTTTACGGGCAGTTCAATCTGGCACATGAATTATGCATTCCCGCCGGTCTCGCCGGATATGATAAAGGCCGGTTACAATGACTTTGCAGAACGATGGAATCCGATACTCGACGCCTTCAAGGCCGAGGGCGTGAAGTTTGCTCTGGAGGTCCACCCGACGGAGATAGCCTTTGACGTCGCGTCGGCGCAGCGTGCGATTGAGGCCCTCGACGGCCACGAGGCCTTTGGCTTTAACTACGACCCGAGTCATCTGGGTTATCAGGGGGTGGATTACGTCAAGTTTATCCGTGTGTTTTCGCAGCGCATCTTCCATGTTCACATGAAGGATGCCTGGTGGGGACACGGCGACGGCACAGTGGGCGTGTTCGGAGGGCATACCGGCTTTGCCGACCCGCGTCGATACTGGGATTTTCGGTCCCTCGGCCACGGGGACATTAATTTCGAGGAGATAATCGTGGCGCTCAACGATGCTGGTTATCGGGGGCCTTTGTCGGTGGAGTGGGAGGACAGCCGGATGGACCGCGAGCATGGGGCCAGGGAAGCGTGCGAGTTCGTCAAGAAGATAGACTTCAAGCCTTCCGCGGTTGCTTTTGACGCGGCATTCGAGAAATAGATGAAGCGAACAGATACAGTTTTGGGGTGTTTTGGTTATGAATCATAAAAATATTGGTCGTCGGGAGTTTTTGAAAGGAATAACGGGGGCCGCGGTCGGGGCCATAGGTTTTCCGTACGTGGTTCCGTCATCGGCATTGGGCAAAGCCGGCAGTGTTGCGCCGAGCAATCGGGTCGTGGTTGGCTGCATCGGTGTGGGGTCCCAGGGCAGCGGCGTGATGCAAAACTTTCTCAATCAGCAGGTTGCTCAGGTGGCGGCCGTCTGCGATGTCAAGTCTGACAGACGCGAGGCCGCACGCAGGCGCGTGGATACGCAGTACAACACCAGTGGCTGCAAGGAGTATCACGACTTCCGCGAGCTGCTGGCCCGCGACGACATTGACGCGGTCATGATTGCCTCCACCGACCACTGGCATGTCCTGCTCGCGCTGGCGGCGGCAAGGGCAGGCAAGGACATATATCTTGAAAAGCCTATGGGTTTGAGCCTGGTTGAAGACCAGACCCTGCGTGCCGCCTGCCATGAGCGTGGAACGGTGTTTCAGTTCGGCACCCAGCAGCGCTCCGACCGAAAATTCCGTCAGGCGTGCGAGCTGGCCGTGAACGGCCGGCTTGGCAAAGTCCGTACCATCAATGTAATGTCACCCAGCAGCGTCGCCGGCGGCTCAATGAAGCCGGCGCCGATCCCGGAATGGCTGGATTACGATTTCTGGCTGGGCCCGGCCCCTTATACGCCTTACACCGAAGACCGCTGCTCCAATAAGCTGTGGTGGTTCCATTCCGACTATGCCGTTGGGTGGATAGCGGGCTGGGGTGTTCACCCGCTGGATATCGCCTTGTGGGGCGGAGGACAAGCGGTTGCCGGTCCGGTGGAGCTGGAAGGAACCGGCGCCTTTCCCGCGGATGGATTCTGTGATACCGCCACCGACTGGCGCATTGTCCTAAAGTATGCGAGTGGCCTTATAATGAATTATGCGGGCGGCCCTCAGCCCGAAGAATGGCGGCAGCGCTATGGAAAGGACTCCCACGGTATCGGCTTCGAAGGCCCCGATGGATGGGTGCACGTTAACCGCAGTCGCATTGTTGCCGACCCGCCATCCCTGCTCGATTCGGTGATTGGACCGAACGAGATTCACCTATACCAGAGCAACAACCATGTGGGAAACTTCCTCGAATGTGTCAAGAGCCGGTCTGAGACCGTGTGCCCGATTGACGTGGCCGTGCGGGCCGACATAGTGTGCCACCTGAGTGACATTGCCATCCGAACCAGGCGAAAAATCAGGTGGGACCCGGTGAAAGAAGAGATTATCGGCGACCCGGAGGCTTCGCGCAGGCTGACCCGCGCAATGCGCAGCCCCTGGCACCTGTAGAAGGACAAAAGGGAGACGTGCAATGGGCAAGTTGTTTATAGGAGTCAATCTCGAGTTTGTCCGACACGAGGACAAGTCATTCGAGTGGGGCGTGGAGAAAGCCGCTCAGTTGGGCTATGAGTATGTAGAGCCGATGGTTCATTGGGGGCGTGAGCTGCTCAGTGAGGCCGGCTACTTCCACAGCGTGTCGATGCTGGATGACCCGTTTCGTATAAAGCGAGCGTGCGAGAAAGCAGGCGTGAAGCTATCCGGTCTTTCATCGCACACTCCGCTTTGCAGGCCGGAGGTCAGCACCGAATACCTCAAACAGGCGATTCGATTCGCGGCCGAGTGTGGCGCCCCTGTCGTTAATACCGATGAGGGCCCCAAACCCGCCTGGACCACGGAACAAGAGGACCACGTGCTAATGAAGTATGTGCTGACCGAGGCAGCCAAAGTCGCTGAAGCTCGCGGCATACTTATTGGTCTTGAGCCGCACCAGCAGTACAGCAAGCACCCTGACGGTCTGGATAAGATTTACGGGCTGGTTGATTCCCCGGCCATCGGAATTAACTTCGATACCGGAAACAGCTACCTCGCCGGGCAAGACCCTATTGAGTGGCTCAAGCGCGTCAAGGACAGGCTTATTCATTTGCATGCCAAAGATATTTCGATGCAGCAATCCAGGGACGAACGCGGCAAGGTTACAGGCACCGCCGTCGGCTGTGCCTGCGGTGACGGCGTCATCGACTGGAAAAAGGTAATCGAGGTGTGCAAGACCGCACCGCGTGACATCGTTATGAGCGTCGAATGCGGCACGGTTGACCAGGCCGAGCGAAGCATTAAGCACCTGAAAGGATTATTATAGCGACATTTTGTTGGACAGGCCCCGACCAGGCGATGTTCCAGCTTTGCACTTACTTGCAAATCGGCACTGAGGAGGAGCGAGTTCGAACGTTGTGGGGTAAAGTCTCATGAAAAAAGACTTTATTAAGAGAAGAGAGTTCCTGCAGGCCGCGGCGGCTGGGGCCGCTTCCCTTCTTGCAGGCCTGCACATGACAGGATGTTCAGCGGCCAGCCGCACCGCTGGTAAAAGCGCCGCTCGCAAGCCTAATCTCGTCTTTCTTCTGGCCGACCAGTGGCGCGCACAAGCCGCAGGCTATGCGGGTGATCCTAACGCCATTACTCCCAACCTTGACAGGCTCGCCAAGGGAAGCGTCAACTTTACGAACGCCGTCTCCGGCTGCCCTGTCTGCAGTCCCTACCGCGCAAGCCTGATTACCGGCCGATACCCGCTCGCTCACGGCGTCTTCCTAAACGACGTGCGTTTGAATAACGACGCTGTTTCCATCGCTCAGGCATACAACAATGCCGGCTACGAAACCGGCTATATCGGCAAATGGCACCTCGATGGAGACCAGAGAAGCGCCTTTATACCACGGCAAAGAAGGCAGGGCTTTAAGTTCTGGAAGGCCCTCGGCTGCACCCACGATTATAACAACTCCTTTTATTACGCCGACGAGAATGTAAAACTCAAATGGGAAGGTTACGACGCAATCGCCCAGACCGAAGAGGCCCGGCGCTACATCCGGCAGCACGCCAGAGGCGGGTCCTTTGCACTTTTTCTTTCCTGGGGACCTCCCCATGCCCCGTATCACACGGCCCCTAAGCGATACAGAGATTTGTTAAAGGACAAAAAGTTAACCTTGAGGCCCAATGTCCCCAAAGAGTATGAAGCGAGGGCGATAAAAGACCTTACCGGCTATTACGCACACATGGTCGCACTCGACGAGTGTGTTGGGAAAATCCTCAGGACACTTAAGGAAACGGGGCTGGAAGATGAAACCATTGTTGTGTTTACCTCTGACCACGGGGACATGCTTTATTCGCAGGGCGAGCAAAAGAAGCAGCGGCCATGGGATGAGTCCATCATGGTTCCGTTTCTCGTGCGCTATCCTGCGGCACATGGCAAAGCGGGCAGGACTATCGATATGCCCATCAACGCTCCCGACATCATGCCGACCCTGCTGGGCTTAAGCGGCCTTGACATACCGGATACCGTAGAGGGAACGGATTTCTCGGATATCATAAGAGGCGCCAAAGGGCCGGACGACAACGCTGCACTGATTACCTGCCCTTCGCCGTTCGGCCAGTGGAAAAGGGAAAAACACGGCGGCAGGGAATATCGCGGCGTGCGCACGCGACGCTATACCTACGTACGGGATCTGAAGGGTCCCTGGCTGCTTTATGATAACCAGGCCGACCCCTACCAGCTCAACAACCTCTGCAATAAGCCCGAGTACAGCGAATTACGGAAGGAACTGGAGGGCCTATTGTCGCAAAAACTAAGACAGACAAATGATGAATTTCTATCCGGCTGGGACTATATCAATAGATGGAACTATATCGTTGATAGCTCCGGGACGGTGGAGTATCTCAATTAGTGTGGTGAGGCCGCCATTGTGCGAAATCTTCCTGGTTTTTGGCTGTAAGTGTGTGTTTGGAGTAGAATTACAAATGATTACGGCGGGTAATTGAATAAAATGGTGGCCATAAGGCGTCGTTTTTAGTAGACTTGTAGCTCTTTGAGAAGGTCGAAAAACAAGTAACGGTATCGGAAAAGGGTGGCACGATGAAATATGCACGCAAAGCCGTATCCTTGCCCAGGGCGTTGGTCTCTATTCTGCTGGCGGTGGTGGTCTGCTGCTGTTCGTGTGGGCGGTCCCCCCAGAGGGGGCAAGACGACGCTAAGAAGATCAAGGTGGTGGTTGTAACTGCCGGGCACGGGTTCAAAAAGGAGCCTTTTTTTGCGATTTTCGAAAGCAGCGGTGATATCAATTATGTCGAGGCGGAGCAGCGAGACCAGAGCGAGCTATTCGAGGATATCAGCGGCTGGGACTATGACGTGATAGTGCTGTACAACATGACGCAGGAGATTTCGCCGGCGAGGCAGCACAACCTAACCTCGCTGTTGAATCGCGGCGTGGGGCTGGTCGCCCTGCACCACTCGATAGGGGCTTTCCAGCAGTGGCCGGAGTATCGAAAAATCATTGGTGGCAGGTTTTATCTGAACGAGATGGAAGAAAATGGGGTGATGCACGGCAAGAGCGACTACCAGCACGGCCTGGACATCGCCGTTCACGTCGGGGACAAACGCCATCCGATTACGCGGGGAATGAAGGATTTTGTCATACATGACGAAGCCTACAAGAAGTGTGTTTTTGAGAAGGGTAATCACGTGCTGCTGACCACGAATCACCCGGCCAGCGATGAACCGTTATGCTGGGTAAGAGGCTACGGCAAGGCGAGGGTATGTTATATCCAACTGGGCCATGACTCTGCGGCGTATGAGAACGAAAATTACCGCCGGCTCGTGTCACGCGCGATCAGGTGGTCGGCGGGCAGACTGAATTAGGCTGCTATAATTGTGCTTTCATAGAGGTTGGAGGTTATTATGAACAAGAGCGAGCGTATCACGCGGCGCGGCTTCCTGAGGAAAGCTGCGGGTGTCGCCGCAGGTACGGTGGCATTTCCATATTTCGTGCCGTCATCGGCGCTAGGCAAGGGCGGCAATGTCGCTGCCGGCAACAGGATTGTGATGGGCGCTATTGGTTACGGCTGGCAGGGCGGCAGTAATACAAAGGGCTTCCTCGAAAAGCCTGAGGTACAGTACGTCGCCGTCTGCGATGTCGACAAGAGCCACCTCGAACAGGCCAAGACAAAGGTCGATAACAAGTACGGCAACAAAGATTGTGCGGCCTATAATGACTTTAGAGAGTTGATTGCTCGCGGCGACCTGGATGCGGTCAACATCGCCCTGCCGGACCATTGGCACTCCATACCTGCGATAATGGCCGCCAGGGCCGGGCTTGACATTCACGGTGAAAAGCCCCTCTCTCACACTCTCGTCGAAGGCCGGGCTATGTGTGACGCGGTCAAGAGGTACGGTCGAATATGGCAGACGGGAAGCTGGCAGAGGTCCGTCGAAAACTTCCATCGCGCGTGTGAGCTTGTGCGCAACGGCCGAATCGGAAAAGTGCATCGCGTCGAGGTAGGTCTCGGCGGAGGATACAGTGATTACGCCGGAACCAAAGACAAGCAAACACTCGGTCCGCCGCCGCCCGAACTGGATTACGACTTCTGGCTTGGACCGGCGCCCTGGGCGCCCTATTGCCCGGCCAGAGTGCATAAGAACTGGCGCTGGCACATGGACTACGGCGGCGGCAGAATCATGGACTGGGTAGGCCACCACATTGATATCGCCCACTGGGGCCTTGGCCTGGATGATACCGGTCCCGTGGAGGTCGAGGGCTGGGGCAAGTATCCCACCGAAGGAGTGTGGAACGCCGCCACCGACTACGAGTTCAGGTGCAAGTATGCGAACGGGGTCGAACTGGTCTCGGCCAGCAGCTTCGCCGGCGGCACCAAGTGGTATGGCGATAAGGGCTGGATCCATGTTAATCGCGGCAAGCTTGACGCCAATCCCAAAAGCGTTCTTGACGAGGTCATCGGTCGCGACGAAATACGCCTCTACAGGAGCCGCGACCATTTGCAGAACTTTCTCGACTGTGTAAAGACCCGGCAGCAGACCATCACACCCTGCGAAGTGGCCCATCGCTCAGCCAGCGTCGGCCACCTTGGGGTCATCGCCATAAGGTTGGGGCGAAAAATCCGCTTCAACCCGGAGACCGAGCAAATCGTTGGCGACTCTACCGCAAACAGCATGCTCGGCAAACCCATGAGAAGCCCCTGGCATATTTGAAACTTTTGTGGGAAGGAGACTCGATAGTGTCAGAGCTTAAGAATCTTAGCCGACGTCAGTTCTTGAAAACGGCAACCGGCGCCGCCGCGGTGATAGGTTTTCCATATCTTATTCCGTCTTCGGCGCTGGGCAAGGCCGGCACGGTCGCGCCCGGCAATCGCATCGTCATGGGAGCTATCGGCGTCGGGTCGATGGGCACCGGCGACATGAAAGGTTTCCTGCGCAGAAACGACGTGCAGATGGTGGCTGTCTGCGACGTCGATAAGAAGCATCGCGACCGGGCAAAAAAAATGGTGGACGATAAATACGGCAACAGCGACTGCAGGACATATCTTGATTTTCGCGAGCTAATCGGTCGGGGCGACCTGAATGCGGTCATGCTCGCGCTGCCGGACCACTGGCACGCCGTTATCGCGGTTGCCGCCGCTCAGGCCGGTCTGGACATCCACGCCCAGAAGCCGCTGGCCCGGACCATCCGCGAAGGCCGCGCAATCTGTGAGGCGGTCGAAAAGTACGGCGTCGTATGGCAGACCGGCAGCCAGCAGCGCTCGGATCGGAACTTCCGCCGGGCCTGCGAGCTTGTGCGCAACGGCAGAATCGGCAAGGTCTACAAAGTCGAGGTCGGGCTGCCCGACGGCAGAGGCACGGGCCAAAAACCGCTGCTTCCCGTTCCGGATGGTTTGGACTGGGATTTCTGGCTGGGCCCGGCGCCATGGAGACCATACCAGGATTTCGGGAGGGGCGACTGCCATTGGGACTGGCGATGGATAATGGATTACAGCGGGGGCCAGCTAACCGACTGGGCCGGCCATCACATCGACATTGCCCACTGGGGCCTCGGCCTGGACCGCACGGGGCCGGTTGAGATTGAGGGGCGCGGCGTATATCCGAGCGGGGGAATATACGATGTCCCCATCGCCTACAAGTTTACCTGTAAGTACGCCGACGGCCTGACCATGATTGTCGCCAACGACAGCCAGCAGCCCAAAGGCAGAGGCGCCACCTGGTATGGGGACAAAGGCTGGATTCAGGTCAATCGCAGTAAGCTGGACGCCGAGCCGAAATCGGTTTTGGATTCGGTCATCGGTCCCGACGAGATACACCTGTACAAGAGCGACGACCACAAGGGCAACTTCCTCGACTGCATTCACACCCGCTCGGAGACGGTCGCCCCCGTTGAGGTTGGGCACCGCTCCATCAGCGTAGGCCTGTTGGGAGAAATAGCCATGCTGACTGAGCAAAAACTTAAGTGGGACCCGGAAAAAGAAATCTTCCTCAATGACGACGAGGCCAACAGAATGTTGTCCCGGCCGATGCGCAGCGCCTGGCATCTGTAAACGGCGGTCTCGGCGCATCGTCGATGGAGTGGTGATATTTTGATGTTTCGTGTTAAAAAATAACACTTACAAAAGCTAAGAAAGGGGAAAAAATGAATCAGAGGTCAAAAGTCATCAACGTGGTATTGCTTGCCGCCTGCTGCGTTTTGCTGCTTGCAGATACTTCGCTGGCGGTGTCGCCTGAAGAGCTGCAGAAAATAGAGAGTGCAGCGCCGGCAAAGGCAACCGTTAATCCAAACCGGCCGCGAAAGCTGCTCGTCTTTAACCTGTGCAATGGGTTCAAGCACAGCTCGATTCCTTATTGGGACAAGGCGCTGCAAATCATGGGCCAAAAGACGGGGGCTTACGAGGTGGTCTTCAGCAACAGGATGGAAATGTTCGCGCCGGAGATGCTCAACCAGTATGACGCAGTCTGCCTGAACAATACCACCAAGCTTGATTTCAGCGACTCAAGGCTGCGCGAGGGCCTGATGAATTTCGTCAAGGGCGGCAAAGGTATCGTCGGAATTCACGCGGCGACAGACAACTTTTATGACTGGCCGGAGGCAGCGGAAATGATGGGCGCCCAGTTCAGCGGGCATCCCTGGAGAGCAAACGGCGTCTGGGCAATTAAAATCGACGACCCGGACCATCCTCTTACGGCGGCATTCGGCGGCAAAGGCTTCAAGATAAATGACGAGCTTTACCGAACCAAGCCGCCCCTTTATTCGCGGTCAAAACAGCGCGTTCTGCTCAGTCTCGATATGACCGATGATGCAACCCGCAACGTCAAAGGTTTGGAGCCCACCGACAATGATACCGGCATCAGTTGGATAAAAAGCTACGGGAAGGGACGCGTGTTTTATTCGTCGCTCGGTCACAATCACGATGTCGTGTGGACCCCGGCGGTGCTGCGGCACTATCTCGACGGCATCCAGTTTGCCCTCGGCGACTTGCCGGCGGATACGACACCTCGTTCCCAACGGCAATTGGGTAAGCTGCTGGCGGAAATCGCAAAGTATGAATACGGCCAGAGCCGGCAGCCGCTGGCCGAAATCGATGACCTTATTTGCTCGGCTTCCGATTCACCGGCTAAACTCAAACAAATCGAAAAGCGTTTCTTGGAGTTCCTTCACTCGGATGCCACTCCGCCCGGCAAGCAGTTTATCTGCAGAAAGCTGAGCGTCATCGGCAGCGACCAGTCAGTACCCACCTTAGCCGCGATGCTCACAGAAAAAGCAACCTCGCCAATCGAGCCGGCGGATATGGCCCGCTATGCTCTGGAGCGGATACCGGGGTCGGCGGCGGATAAGGCCTTGCGGGATGCTTTGGACAAGACCTCCGGCAAGGTGAAAGTCGGCATAATTAACTCGCTCGGTGAGCGTGGCGACAAGGAGGCGGCGGACCAACTCAGCAGCCTGCTGAGCGACTCTGACGAGCAGATTGCCGAGGCGGCGTTATCGGCGCTGGGCAAGATTGGCGGCAGGAAGGCCGCCAGGGTTTTGCTCGGCGCAAAGTCGCAGCTAAAGCCGGAACTGCAGCTTGCGCTGGCGGATGCCTGCCTGACGTGCGCAGACAAATTTCTGGCTGAACGCGACACGCGGTCGGCGGTGAGGATTTACAGGCAACTGTATGGCGCCGGAGGGCCATCGGCGATTCGCGCCGCTGCTCTGCGAGGTATGGTCGCTGCGATGCCCCAAAGGGCCGGTCGTGTCGTTATCGGCGCCCTCAAGGGCGACAATGATGAAATACGGGCTGTGGCCATTGGGCTTTTGCGCGAAATACAGGGCAAGGAAGTGATGGAAGCTGCCATCGCTGAACTGCCGAATCTGCCGGTCAAGGGCCAGGTACAGTTGTTGTCGGCGCTGGCCGACCGCGGCGAGCGTTCTGCTTTGGATGCGGCCGTCAATGCAGCCAAAAGCAGTGACACCGATGTTCGTATCGCCGCGTTTGGTGCGCTGGCCGTGTTAGGCGACGCTTCAAATGTTGATTTGCTGGTACAGGCCGCGGCGAATGCAGAAGGCGCCGAACAGCAGGCCGCTCGTGGGGCTTTGTATCGTCTGCGCGGCTCAGGGGTAGACAGCAAGATTCTGGCAAACATCCCACAAGCTGCTCCTGAGGTTAAGATTGAATTGATTCGCAGTATTGGTGAGCGCAACGTTATAGCAGGTATTGATACGCTGCTCAAAACCGCGCAAGCTCCACAGGAAGAGGTCCGAATTGAATCGTTAAAAGTATTAAGGGTTGTCGCTGACGAGAAACATTTGCCGGCACTCGTGGACCTTCTGGTAAAGGCCCAGAGCGAGGCAGAGCGCAGCGAGGCGGAGAATACCGTGGTTGCCGTAGCCCGCAAGATTGAGGACAAAGACCGGCAGGCGGACAAGATAGTGGCTGCGTCGGCTTCGGTCGAGCAGGTGCAGGCCCGATGCTCTTTGCTCAATGTTCTGGGCAAGATAGGAGGCAGAGGCGCTCTTCTTGCTTTGAGTAAGGCCTTAAGGGATTCCGATGCGGAGGTCCGGATTTCAGCGGTTCGCGCCTTGTCAGACTGGCCCGGCGCGGAGCCGATAGAGGACCTGCGCGGGCTGGCAAAAAGTTCGGGTGACGAAAGAGAGCGTGTTCTGACCCTGCGCGGATTTATCAGGCTGATTGGGCTGGACGTTGAGCGGCCGGCGGAAGACAGGGTCAGAATGTACAAGGAAGCGATGAGTCTGTCGGCGAATGTGACTGAAAAGAAGTCGGTGCTGTCCGGCCTGGCGAATGTAAAGTCGCTTGCGGCGCTCGAGACGGCGGGTGATTATCTGCAGGATGCGGCGTTACAGCAGGAGGCGGGGGCCGCCGTGGTTAGAATCGCCGAGTCCACACGGGCCGGCCATCCTCAGCAGACCAAAGCCGTTTTGCAGAAGCTTATCGAGATTTCTGCGAATGATTCGCTGCGTCAGCAGGCGCAGAAACTAATGGACCAGATTAACCAATAACCGGGACAAACAGCCGCCACGGAATGGAGGCGGCTTTCGGAGACTGATAATATGAAAGAACTGACAAAAGCTGTTTGCCGGCGCGATGGTGTGATTTCGCGGCGGGCCTTCATAGGCAAAGCCGTCGGGACCGCGATAGCTGTGTCCGCGGCAGCGTCGTTGACACGGGGCCAGGATACAACAAGCCCAAAACCGAACCGCAAGTTCAAGCTCAGGTATGCGCCAAGTCTGGGACAGTTCAAAAACCACGCAGGTAGCGACCCTATAGACAATATCAAGTTCGCCGCGGATGAGGGTTTCCGCGCGATGTTTGATAACGGCTTTATGGGCAAGTCCCCTGGGCAGCAGGAGGCGATAGCCAGAGAGATGGCGCGTTTGGACATGACTCTGGGGCCGTTTATCGCCTACGCCGAATTCGGCAAGGCCACCTTTGTCACCGGCGACAAAGAAGTGCGCACGATGCTGGCGGACAAAATGAAGCAGGCGGTTGAGGTGAAAAAGCGAACGGGCGCCAAATGGGCGCTGATTGTGCCCGGCCGGTACGATGAAAAACTCCAGTGGAACTACCAGACGGCGAATGTCATCGAGAATCTTAAGTATTGTGCCGAGGTCTGCGAGCCCTCGGGCCTGGTGATGGTGATCGAACCGCTTAACACCCTGCGCAATCATCCGGGCGTGTTTCTTACCGGGATCCCGCAGGCCTACCAGATTTGCCGGGCGGTGGGCAGCCCTTCATGCAAGATAGTCAATGACCTTTATCATCAGCAGATAACCGAGGGAAATCTTATCCCCAACATCGATATGGCCTGGGGGGAAATTGCCGCCTTTCACGTAGGAGACAACCCCGGCCGCAAAGAGCCGACCACCGGAGAGATTAACTACGGGAACATCTTCAAGCATATTCACCAGAAGGGTTACGACGGTGTGTTGTGCATGGAGCACGGCGCCAGCAAGGGGAAAACCAAAGAAGCTGAAAGGGCCGTGATAGATGCCTATCGGGCCTGCGACGACTTCTGAGCGGTCAGTGAAAGTCGAATCCCAAGGAGTTAAAGCTATGAGAAGGACTTGTATCGGTTTGGTGACAACGGGTGTGACGTTGGCCTTTTTGACTGCGGCAGGATGCGCGTCGCCCAAAAGAGTTGCTCTCTGGAACAGCAAAGACTTTACCGGCTGGAAGCGCGTTGCGGCGGATAAAAATGTGGACGTCAATAGAGTGTGGTCCATCCGAGACGGCGTAATCCGATGCGAGGGAAAGCCCGACGGTTACATAAGAACGGAAGCGGACTACTCCAACTACAAGCTGCATCTCGAATGGCGATGGGTCGAGCAGCCCACCAACAGCGGGGTCCTCCTGCACGCCGGCGGACCGGATAAGGTCTGGCCCAAATGCATCGAGTGCCAGTTGAAGTCCGGCAACGCCGGAGACTTCGTGCTTATCGGCGGAACAGGAATCGGCGTCGACGGCAGGTTCATACAGGACGTCAGCAAACCGTATGTGGTTGTACCGAAGAAACAGCAAAGCAGCGAAAAGGCCGCCGGCCGGTGGAACACTTACGACATAATTTGCAGAGGCGGCACAATCGTCAACTATGTTAATGGCGTGCTCCAGAACGAAGGGACCAACGCCTCGCAAACCTACGGCAAGATATGTCTCCAAAGTGAAGGCTCGCCCATCGAGTTTCGCAATATCTACATCGAGCCACTGAATCGATATTGAAATCTCCGGCTGTCAAGGCCTTGTTATAAATAGAGAAGCAGGTTATGAAACAAACAAAAGAACACGAAGGTTCGGGACATATGCGTCAAATCTCGCGGCGCGCTTTTGTCAAGAGTTCGGCGGCATTATCATTGGCGGCGCTGACCTCCGGCGTTGCCGGCCGGGTTTATGCGACAGGTTCCGACAAGATACGAGTGGGCCTTATCGGCTGCGGCGGACAGGGCACGAGAGACACGATAAGCTGCCTGAATTCATCCCCCGAGGTGGAGCTTGTGGCAATGGGCGACCTGTTCGAAGACAGGATTGAGAAGTCCCTCAACAAGCTCAGAAGAGGAGTGGGCGACAGAGTAAAGGTCACCCGGGACAATTGCTTTGTGGGTTTTGACGCCTTCAAAAAAGTCATCGCCACGGACGTCCACATGGTATTGCTGGTTGCGCCGCCGCATTTCAGGCCTGAGCATCTCAAAGCCGCCATAGAAGCGGGTAAACACGTATTTATGGAGAAGCCCGCGGCCGTGGACCCTGTCGGCGTTCGCTCGATAATCGCTTCGTCGGAGCTGGCTGAGCGGAAAGGTCTGTCAATTGTGGCCGGCACCCAGCGTCGGCATCAGGCGAGCTATGTCGAGATTATGAAGCGAATTCACGACGGGGACATCGGCGAAATAGTGGGCGGGCAGTGTTACTGGAACGGCGGCGACATGTTGGGCTACTGGAAATGGCACGAGCAGACCAGTTCATTGTATGGTATGGAGTGGCAGCTGCGAAACTGGCCGTGGTTCACCTGGCTCTCCGGTGACCACATTGTCGAGCAGCATGTTCATAACCTCGATATTATTAACTGGGCCTTGGGAGCACATCCGGTCCAGGTTATGGGCATGGGCGGTCGCGCGGTGCGAGAACTCGGGAACATCTTCGACCACTTTGCGGTCGAGTACGAGTATCCCAACGGTGTGCGAATCATGGGCATGTGTCAGCAGATAAATGGCTGTCACAACCGTGTTGGCGAGAGGATAGTCGGCGCCAAGGGCGTAGCTGACGGTCACGGTTTAATCGAGGGCCAAAATCCTTACAAGTACGAAGGCAAATCTCCCGACCCGTACGTACAGGAACAGGCCGACCTTATCAAGGGCATTCGTGACGGCAGACCGCTTAACGAGGGCCGAAATGTCGCAGAAAGCACTATGGCCGCGGTAATGGGCCGCATTAGCGCTTATACGGGCCGGGCGCTGAAGTGGGACTGGGCGATGAATGCGTCAAAACTTGACCTGACCCCGCCAAAATATGAGTTCGGCGATTTGCCGGTGTCCCCGGTGGCCGTCCCCGGAAAAACACAGTTAATCTGATAATGAGGAGTTATTGATGGAAAAGAAAGTCACTAAGACAACACGACAAGTTTCACGCAGAGATTTCATTAAGGCATCGGCGGCGATTTCGGCGGCGGTGATTGCGTCGCCCGGCAGCCGCATTTTTGCCGCGGGCTCGGACAAAGTGCGTGTGGGACTGGTTGGCTGTGGCGCCCGCGGGACCGGCGCGGCAAAAAACTACGTCCAGTCCGCAGAAGGCGTCGAGCTTGTCGCCATGGCCGATGTCTTTCAGGACCGTCTCGACAAGTCCCTTGCCAAGCTAAAAGCAGAGGCCGCTGATAAAGTGAGCGTTACCACCGATACCTGCTTTATCGGGTTCGACGCCTACCGGAAACTAATCGCCTCCGGCGTGGACGTTGTAATTCTGGCCACGCCGCCGGGCTTTCGCCCCGAGCATCTGAGGGCAGCCGTCGAAGCGGGCAAGCATGTGTTTATGGAAAAACCCGCAGCGGTGGACCCGGTCGGCATCCGCTCCATAATCGCTTCGTCGGAACTGGCCAAGGAAAAGGGCCTGTCCATCGTGGCCGGCACGCAGCAGCGCCGCATGTCTCAGTACATAGAGATTATGAAGCGCGTCCACACCGGCCAAATCGGCGAAATCGTCGGCGGACAATGCTACTGGAACTGGGGCAGTCAGGACTGGCATTTCGAGCTGAGGAAACCCGAGTGGTCGGATATGGAATGGCAGATTCGCTGCTGGCCCTATTTCACCTGGCTCTCCGGCGACCATATCGTCGAGCAGCACGTCCACAACCTCGATATAATCAACTGGGCTATCGGCTCTCACCCCGTCCAGTGCCTCGGCATGGGCGGTCGCCAGGTGCGGACCGGCCCCGAGTACGGCAATATCTTCGACCATTTCGCCGTCGAGTACGAGTACCCGGGCGGCGTCCGCGTCCTGAGTATGTGCAGCCAGATTAATGGCACGACAAGCCGCGTCTGTGAGAGAGTGGTGGGTACAAAAGGTTCCTCTTATACAACCAGGTCAGTGGGTTATATCGAGGGGCAGAATGCTTACAAGTACGACGGGCCGCGTGTCGGTGGCATGGTGGAGGAGCACGCCGACCTGATAAAGAGCATTCGCGACGGCAAGCCCGTAAACGAAGGCCGACACGTGGCCGAAAGCACTATGACCGCAATTATGGGGCGCATAAGCGCCTACACGGGCCGGGCACTTAAATGGGACTGGGTAATGAACGCCTCCAAGCTGGACCTTACGCCGCCGAAATACGAAATGGGTGACCTGCCCGTCGGGCCGGTCGCAATTCCCGGAAAAACGCAATTAATTTGACAATAACTGTATGAGGAATTATTCATGAAGCACAAAGTAAGCAAAAACAAATCTGACGTTTCCCGAAGAGATTTTATCAGGGCCTCGGCAGCGGTTTCGCTGGCGGCTATGACATTTGACAGCAGCCGCGTTTTCGCCGCCGGCTCGGACAAGCTCCGCGTGGGGCTGATTGGCTGCGGCGGCCGGGGCACCGGCGCAGCAATGGACTGTGTAAAATCCTCGCCCAATGTAGAGATTGTCGCCATGGGCGACCTTTTTCGTGACAGTCTGGACAAGTCTCTCGCCAGGCTCAGCAGGAGGGTCGATGACAAGGTGACCGTTACTGACGATACGAGCTTCAGCGGTTTCGACTGCTACCAGAAAGTTCTCCAGTGCGACATAGATATGGTAATCATGGCGGCGCCTCCTCATTTTCGTCCCGTGCAGCTCAAAGCCGCCATCGAGGCGGGAAAGCACGTATTTATGGAAAAGCCCGTTGCCGTTGACCCCGTCGGTGTGCGCTCGGTGATTGAGTCTTCCGAATTGGCCCAACAGAAGGGCCTTGCCATCGTCGCAGGAACCCAGCGACGACACCAGGACCATTATTTGGAGGTTATGAAGCGCATTCATGATGGCGATATCGGCGAGATTGTATCCGGACAGTGCTACTGGAACGGAGGCTTCCTCTGGGTGCAAAGGGCCACCGAGAACTGG